>Ga0172367_10000024_pt1 | contig 217971 bp, 222 predicted proteins | sample Lak10m_FD_114542 | JGI IMG/M metagenome (GOLD analysis project Ga0172367, IMG submission 114542) | Freshwater microbial communities from Kabuno Bay, South-Kivu, Congo - kab_022012_10m | ecosystem: Environmental > Aquatic > Freshwater > Lake | place: Democratic Republic of the Congo... | reverse complement strand
GCGTCCTTGAGGGTGTTAACAACCGCATCAAGGTAATCAAGCGCATGGCCTATGGATTCCGGGACTCGGAGTACTTCTTCCTGAAAATCAAGGCCGCCTTCCCCGGGAAAGCGCGATGAACCTTTTTTTAAGCGGTGGTGCGCGATCAGCGCTCCAGGTACTGCAGCTTGTCCTTCACGCCGTCCCACTCTTCGGCATCGGCCAGCGCATCCTTCTTCTCGGTGATGTTCGGCCAGACTTCCGCCAGATCCGCGTTCAGCTCGATGAACTCCTGCTGGTCTTCCGGTACCTCGTCCTCGGAGAAGATCGCCTGGGCCGGGCACTCGGGCTCACAGAGGGCGCAGTCGATGCACTCGTCCGGGTGAATCACCAGAAAGTTCGGGCCTTCGTAGAAGCAGTCCACCGGGCAGACTTCCACGCAATCGGTGTATTTGCACTTGATGCAGTTGTCGGTGACGACGAAGGTCATGTCTAGCTATCTCCTCAGGCGTGTCAGGTAGGCGTTACGGTGACGCCCCTGCGAGTAGGCGGCACAGGCAAATGCCGCTTATCAAAAAAATGCGCGCGATTCTAGCAGCTTTCGCGGCGTATCAAATGCGTGATTTCAAGCTGTATAGCAGCTCCAGCGCCTGGCGCGGCGTTACATCATCGGGATTGATCCGCCCCAATTCCTCGAGCACCGGATGCGGCAGGCTGGCGAACAGGTCGCTCTGCATGGGCGGCGCTGGCTGGCCGGGTGCCATTCTCGGCGCTTCGTGGGGCAGGCTGGTGGTTTCCAGGCGCGACAGATGGTCGCGTGCACGCTGGATGACTTCGCCCGGCACGCCTGCCAGTTGCGCCACCGCCAGGCCGTAACTCTGGCTCGCCGGACCGGGTAGCACGTGGTGCAGGAAGACGATGCGCTCGTTGTGCTCGGTGGCCGAGAGGTGCACGTTGGCCACCACCGGCTCGCTTTCCGGCAGCACGGTCAGTTCGAAGTAGTGGGTGGCAAACAGCGTGAAGGCGCGCAGCCGGGCCAGCTGTTCGGCGGCGGCCCAGGCCAGCGACAGGCCATCGAAGGTGCTGGTACCGCGGCCCACTTCGTCCATCAGGACGAGGCTGCGGTCGCTGGCGTTGTGCAGGATGTTGGCGGTTTCGCTCATTTCCACCATGAAGGTGGAGCGCCCGCCGGCGAGGTCGTCCGACGAGCCGATGCGGGTGAAGATACGGTCCACCAGCGAGAGCTCGCAGGCAGCCGCCGGGACGAAGCTGCCGATCTGCGCCAGCAGCACGATCAGCGCGGTCTGGCGCATGTAGGTGGACTTACCGCCCATGTTCGGCCCGGTGATGACCAGCATGCGGGTGGCGTCGTCGAGGGCGAGATCGTTGGCGACGAAAGGCGTCTCCAATACCTGCTCCACCACGGGGTGACGGCCCTGCTCGATGCGCAGGCAGGGTTGCTCGACGAAGCGCGGGCGGTTCAGATCGAGATTCAGCGCCCGCTCGGCGAGGTTGCTCAGCACGTCCAGTTCGGCCAGTGCGGCGGCACTTTCCTGTAGCGGTGCCAGGTGGCCGATGAGCATTTCCAGCAGCTCGTCATACAGCAGCTTCTCGCGGGCCAGGGCACGGCTCTTGGCCGATAGCGCCTTGTCCTCGAACTCTTTGAGTTCCGGGGTGATGAAGCGCTCGGCGCCCTTGAGCGTCTGCCGGCGGATGTAGTCGGCCGGCGCCGATTCGGCCTGCTTGCTCGGCAGCTCGATGAAGTAGCCGTGCACGCGGTTGTAGCCGACCTTGAGGTTGGCCAGCCCGGTGCGCGCTTTCTCGCGGGTCTCCAGATCCATCAGGTACTGGCCGGCGTTCTCGGAGAGCGACTGCAGTTCGTCCAGCTCGGCGTCGTAGCCGGTCTTGAGCACACCGCCGTCGCGGATCACCGCGGGCGGATTGTCGATGATGGCGCGCGCCAGCAGGTCGGCCAGTTCCGGGTAGGTGCCGATGCTTTTCGCCAGTCCGAGCAGATGCGGGGCCACCAGATCCTGCATGCCGGCCTGCAGCTGCGGTAACGCAGCGAGCGCGTCGCGCAGGCGCGCCAGGTCGCGCGGACGGGCATTGCGCAGGCCGATACGGGCGAGGATGCGTTCCAGGTCACCGATGTCCTTGAGCTGCGGCTGCAGCTGTTCGAAGCGGTAGTGCTCGAGCAGGCAGGTGATCGAGTCCTGGCGTGCTTCGAGGATTTCGCGGTTGCGCAGCGGGCGATTCAGCCAGCGGGTCAGCAGGCGCGAGCCCATGGCGGTCTGGCAGCGGTCCATGACCGATTGCAGTGTGTTCTCGCGGCCACCGGCCAGGTTGACGTCCAGCTCCAGGTTGCGCCGGCTGGCACCGTCGAGGATCACCGTGTCATCGAGGCGCTCGTGGCGCAGGCTGCGCAGGTGGGGCAGGGCGGTGCGCTGGGTTTCCTTGGCGTAGGCGAGCAGGCAGCCGGCGGCGCCGATGGCCAGGGTCAGGTTCTCGCAGCCGAAGCCCTTGAGGTCCTGAGTGGAGAATTGCTGGCAGAGGCTCTTGAAGGCCGAGTCGCGATCGAAATCCCAGGGCGCGCGACGGCGCACACCGCGGCGTTTCTCCAGCGGCAGGCCCTGCGGCCAATCGTCGGGGATCAGCAGCTCGGCTGGGCTCAAACGCTCCAGTTCGGCGAGCAGGGTCTCCCAGCCCTTGAGTTCCTGCACGCTGAAACGGCCGCTGGCGATATCCAGCACCGACAGGCCGAACAGCTTCTCGTCGCCGACTACCGCCGCCAGCAGGTTGTCGCGGCGCTCGTCGAGCAGCGCTTCGTCGCTCACCGTGCCCGGCGTGATGATGCGTACCACCTGGCGTTCCACCGGCCCCTTGCTGGTGGCCGGGTCGCCGATCTGCTCGCAGATCACTACCGATTCGCCAAGCTTGACCAGTCGCGCCAGGTAGCCCTCGGCGGAGTGGAACGGAATGCCGGCCATGGGTATCGCCGTGCCCGCCGACTGACCGCGCGCAGTCAGGGTGATGTCGAGCAGCGCGGCGGCTTTCTTGGCGTCGTCGTAGAACAGCTCATAGAAGTCGCCCATGCGGTAGAACATCAGCTGGTCCGGATGCTCACGCTTGAGCTTCCAGTACTGTTGCATCATCGGGGTGTGAGAAGAAAAATCACCTCCGGCCAAACTCGCGTCGTTTCTACCTTTCAACCCATTAATCGCCGTGGATACTGACATTCAGGCAAATTCTCTTTGGTCTGTGGCTGTCTAGTTATGACCAGCAGTGTAGTTCTATGTCTTTTCATTAGTATGGTTTTAAGTATAGAATCGCTCCATACCCCTATGGAGTTATACCCATGACTGGAGAAAACCATACTGGCGTCGCCAAGCGCGGCACCGCCAAGTTGCACGGCAAGGCCCTGACCCTTGCCATTATCAAGGCTATGCAGCCCGGTGACGAACTGGCCGACCCGGAACATCCGGGGCTTCGCGTCCGCTGCAAGGCGGTCGGCACCGGTAAGCAACAGGTCTTCTTCTATCGCTACCGAAATTCGGCTGGCGCGCTACGCCAGGTCGAAGTCGGCGTACTTGGCCCGATGCCTCTGGCCTCGATCCGCTCGCGCTGGCAGGAGCTGAAAGATTCAGTTCGCAATGGTACGGACCCGCGCGAGGAACTGAAAGCCGCGAAGGCTAAGGCGGTGACCAAGCAGCGGGCCGAGAAGGTCAAGCAACTGACTGTCGGCGACGTGGTCGAGCAGTACCTGGCGGAGTCGGTAGAACCTTCGCGAAAAGCCAAGGGTGCCGATGAGACCCGCCGCTTGTTGGCGCAGCTGATTCGGTTTGCTTCCTGGGTAGCCGATCAGAAGGCGCGGAACACGGCGGCGTGGCAGCGACGCCGGGGTAAGTTGCCGAAGGATCTTGAAGACGTGGCGGACCTGCCGGCAGTGGAATTCAACCTGCAGCGCGCGCATGAGCTCTTGCTCGCCTTTGGCTCAGGGGCGCCCCGCTCGGGCGGGATGGTGCGCCAGGAGCTGCGAGCGGCTTGGGACCATGCCATTGGGTCTGGCCGTCTTCATGGGCCGAACCCATTCGCGAAGCAGGGCAAGAAGGACAAGCTCGGCGGCGCGGCCCTGGTTGCGACCAGCAAGCGGGAACGGGTGTTGAGCAAAGAGGAGGCCGGTTTGCTGTTGCGATGGATGGCGGAGCCGCGAACGTACTCCCGCACCGTTCGCGATGCGCTTGAGCTGGTGCTTCGCACAGGCCTGCGCTCGGGAGAAGTTTGCGAGATCCACAGCCGCGAGCTGGAGCGGCGCGATGGCGTGCTGTGGCTCAACATCCCCGGCGGCCGGATGAAGGGCAAGGCGGATCATTCCGTGCCCCTGGTTGGCCGTGCCGAGCAGATCGTTCTGGCTCGCATGCCGGATCAGGCCGGGTATCTGTTCCCCGACAAGACCGGCAAGGCACCGCTCAAGCAGAAGGTGCTCGGAGTGGAGGTCTATTGCTGCAGCGGTCGTTCAAAGGCGAAGGCCTACGACGCGCGCCGAGTCTGCCCCGTTGCTGACTGGGCCGCGCATGACTTGCGACGTACAGCACGGACGCTTCTAGCCGAGTTGGGCTGCCCCTACGAAGTCGGTGAGTCGATCCTGGCTCACACCCTGCCCGGCGTCGCCGGCATCTACAACCGGGCGCGCTTCGAGGAGGCCAAGATCGAATGGCTCACCAAGCTGGGCGAAGAACTCGACCGGCTGACTGCCAGCAAGGCCCCGCTGGCGCTTGTGGAAGCGACGGCATGACTGACCTGAAGAAGACAGCAGCTGAGGCTTTACGAGGCCGCAGAGGCGCAGCGCGGAGCCTCTGGGCCCGCGTGGCAGCTGGCGACACTGATCCCGATCTACAGAGATGGCTCCAAGCCGTGGCGTCGCGCGTGCTCCAGGCGGATGAGGCCGGGGGTAAGCACCGTGGAGATGCCCTTGCTGCGGCGTTGGGGCTGCGTGGCACTGTCGATCGCAACGCGGAGATCAGGGATGTGGTGAGCGTCTTCGATGCCCTGGATGCGCTCGACCCTGTCCGCCGAGGGCATGAGACAAAAGCGTTGGTCGAGTTGCTGCGCCAGCGACAGCTTGTCGACGATCTCGCCACCGATGACGAGATCCGAAAGCGAGTCGATCGAATCCGCAAGGGCTGACAGGTCCGCCCGCATCTTCCGGTTTTAGCGGGCGGAGCTTGGAGGCGCATGTGTAGATATTTGGAGGCGTCCAAATAAGTTAGGTTGCCTCCAAATGAAACAGAAGAAGCCAGCGAACACCCCGGCACCTCTGCTATTCACTATGGCCGAGGTCATGGAACTGCTGAAGTACAAGTCGCGCCAGGCCGTCTATGACCTTCTCCGCCGCGACGAAACATTCCCCCGCCCGCGCCGTACCCCCACCGGTTATTTGGTGTGGCTGAGCGCCGAAGTTTTCGCCTGGGTTAGCGCGCTGCCGGTTGCGGAATTCACCGGTGCGGATGCCATCGAGGCCCATGCCCTGCGCGGACTAGAGGCGGCCCAATGAGCAATGAGCAGATCGACCTCATCACTGCCCGGCTGATGCAGGTCAGCGGCGTCCTGGGCGCTGTCCTGGCGGCTGATGATGGCGACGGCATAGCTTTCCACCCCTGCGCCCTGAGCGCCTCCCTGTGGGCCGCACAGACCCTGCTGGACCAAGCCATCGACGCGGCCGAAGCGCTTGGAGGTGAAGGGTGAATGCGTTCGAGCAGCTGCTGGGACGTTTACGGCTTCGCGCCAACCAGACCGGCGACGAGGATTTGAGGCAGGCCGTCGCCCTGTTGCTGGATATGCAGCAGCAACTGGCAGAGGTGGCCGCGGAGCGGGATAGAGCACAGTGCGCGGCCAACCGGCTCAGGGCGGAGCTGCCCAGGCGGACAGCGCAGTAGCGCTATACCAACCCACTCGATCAAAAGCCCGCGTCAAGCGGGCTTTTTCATTGGTGCCGCCTCAGGGGCGCTTACAGCTTGATCTCTGCGCGATCCTGTGCCCGTCGATACGCCCGTGCCTACGGAGGCAAACACAATGCGAAGCACACCCAACTACACCGACGAGGATTTCAATCTCACAACCGAGGAGTTCGCGGCACTGAACCGGCTGAAGGCCGAGTCCATCCGCAGGCAGATACAGAGGACCGGGTCTTACTTTGGGATCGAGCCCATGCGCCTGGCCAACGGCCGCCTGCTTTTCCCAGCGGTGAAGCCCAAGGCCGACCGCCAGGCGAGAGGCGAGGAATGACGATGACCAGCTTTGTTGAGGCAATGCAGGGGCCATCCAGGCGTTCGGTCGCCTTACGGGAGCCGGTCCCAGAAACGACGAAGCCCTCAGGCGAGCAACCAGAGGGCTTCGGGTACAACAACGAGGCGGCCACCACAACCGTCCCAGGCGCAGCAGAGGAAAGCAGTATGCAGGACCACGATAACACACCACTTGCTGTACGAAAAGTAACCAGCGCATACGGCGCCACCCCAGACGATTGGGCCATGCTCGCAGATGTTGCCGGCCTGACAGCTGACCTGTTGCCGGTAGTGAGCAATCCCGGCGCGCGCATCTCCTCTGACTCGAAGCTCAAGGCCCTTGGCAAGGTGCCCAGCTTGTTCAATGCCGCCGGGGAGGTGGTTGGTATCGCCCGCTGGACTGACAAGATCAGCACGCCAACGAACATCGACCGCTGGCAGCAGAACCCGGACTTGGGTATCTGCATTCAGACCCGCACGGTGCGCGCACTGGATGTCGATATTGATCTGCCAGACGAGGTTGCGGAGATCCGCGAGATCATCGCCAAGCACCTCGGGAATCTTCCGGTAAGGGGTCGCGCTGACAGCGCCAAGTGCCTGATCGCGTTCACTCTGCCAGGCGCCTTCACAAAGGTCATTCTAAAGGCCAAGCACGGCGCCATTGAGTTCCTGGCGGATGGTCAGCAGTTCATCGCCGCTGGCACACACCCCAAGGGAGCACGTTACGAATGGGAGGGTGGCATGCCGCATGACTTCCCTGAGGTCAGCGTGGAGGCGTTCGAGGCCTGCATGGCCGAGCTGAAGCACTGCTTCGCTGTCGAGGAAGAGGTCGTTTACTCGGCGGGTGCTCAGCTTAAGTCCGCACGTCGAAAGACCGATGCCAACGATGGCCTGGCGGATTACCTCTTGGCCACCGGCTGGGTGCTCAGCGAGTCGCGCGATGGCCGCTTGAACGTAACCTGCCCGTTTGAGCGCGAGCACAGCGGACCGAGCGCCGATGACACTGCTACGCAATACATGCCGGCGGGTGTGGGTGGCTTCGAGCGGGGCCGGTTTCACTGCCTGCACGCGCACTGCGCTAATCGCGATCAGGGCGACTACATGGAGGCCGTGGGTTACATCGCCGCCCAGTTCGATGCTCTTGAGCCTTTCACTCCAGACGAAGAGGAAGAGCAGGCAGCGATCGAAGCGCGTAACCAGTCGGTATTCGCCCGAGCCAGGCAAGCCGCACTGGATGCCATCGAGAAGGCGCGCATCGAGAGTGGTGGCCGAGAAGCCTTCGAGCAGGCGCGCCGTAAGTACCAGCGGGAAGAGAATGCACGCATTGGCGAAGGCGAACACCGGATTCCTAAGGCCGAGGTGGTCACCCTGCAGCAGGCACTCAACCGTTTCGTATTCCTGGCGGACGGCTCTCGCGTGGCAGATATGTTCAATCCGCACTACGACCTCCCGTTCGTAGACTGGGCTGGCACCTATGCTGCGTCGTTCGAGGCCGTGCCGCAGCCGGAGAAGTTTCTGCCTGACGGCAGCAAGAAGCCCGCGCCGGATAAGAAGGTGCCGATGAGTGGGTTGTGGAAGGCCTCGCCCGAGCGCAAGACGGTCGTCTGCCGCACTTTCAAGGCCGGTGGCCAGATGGTTCTACCCGACCCAGCGGGCCGGCTCGCTCTGAACCTATGGAAGCCGTTCGACCGAAGCCTCGAGGTTGCCAATATCGAAGCGGCCGGGGTTGGCCTGTTCGTGGGTCATGTCGAGTTCCTCTTCGGTAAGGATGCCGGCCGATTCCTCGACTGGCTGGCGCACATCGAGCAGTGCCCTGGCGAGCTGCCGCACACTGCTTGGCTGCACATCGCGAAGAACTTCGGCATGGGGCGCAACTGGCTGGCGTCGGTGCTTGCCCGTGTCTGGGCGGGCGCAGTGGCTGCGAACCTGGACCTGGTGGGCATGCTGGGCTCCGGCTTCAACGGGCGCCTCTCCCGCAAGGTGCTCGCGGTTGTGGATGAGATCCGCGAAGGTGGTCGTGAATCGCAATGGGCGCATTCGGAGAAGCTCAAGAGCACGATCAACGAGGAGACGCGGACCATCAACCCAAAATTCGGGCGTGAGTCGGTCGAGTACAACTCCTGCCGGTGGCTGATGTTCTCCAACCATACCTCAGCGATCCCGCTGGAGAACGGCGACCGCCGTATCGAAGTGGTCAGCACTGACGCGGCTCCCAAGGGCGTTGCGTACTACGAGCAGCTCTACGCAGCTCTGGGCAATCCGCATTTCATTGCGGCTGTGGCGAAGTTTCTCGGCGCCCGAGACATCTCCCAATTCAAGCCGGGCGCGCACGCCGTGCTGACCGAGGCGAAGAAAGCGGCCACCCAGGCCAGCCAGACTCCGACGAGTATGTTTTGCGAGATGCTGATCGACTTCTGGCCGAGTGACCTGATCACTTCCGCAGATCTGTATCAGGTTCTGGCCGGAGATGACTTCACCGGTCGTGGCGGCCTGACGCCGGGGCACCGTCGCGTCTTGGAAGATCACTGCATCGAGTCCGTCGGCAAGCCGGTGAAGATCCGGGGGCGCGCCACCCGCGTGTCGATTCTCCGTGACGCACAAAAATGGAAGCAGGCAACCGGTGACGAGATCAGGGCCGAGCTGCAGAAAGCCGAACAGGAAGAGATGAGCGCCCGTGAGTATCTGGAGAATCTGGCAGCTGACGAGGAGGGGGCGACCAAATAGCGTATCGCGTATCGCAACGAGGGAGGGGCCGCTCAATGGAGCGGCCTTTTTGCGTTTAGGTCTGAGGGAGGCGGGTTGCGGTTACGCTGGTTACGCTGGTTACAGTCCTTCTGAGAGAGGCAAGATCAACTTTTCATTTTTATATCCTCAGCCTTATGGAAGTGGTGTAACCAGCGTAACCAGCGTAACCGGGCAGAGGTTTGGGCGCTTCGGTGACCCTCAAACCGCCACCGGCACGCAGGAAAAAACGGATTCGCCGCTCGACCATCTGAAAAAGCGTGAGGGTGCGCGCAAGGGCTACCGGATGCCGCGCATTTCATTGGCGCCACGCGGCGTCAATTGCGTTGGCTACGTCGCCAAAGAGGCTCCCACTTAACGGAGGGCAATTCTCTGAATAGCCTGAGCCATTAACGTTGAGAATTGTCTCGTTGGTGAGGGTATCAACTAGGTCAACGTTTAAAGCCTCGAAGTTGTACCCGCCGCCGAAGCAGCGGCGTGCCCAGTTGTAGGGTGCAGCCCCATTTATGACGAGCACATAGCGGGCTTCAGCCTCGTTGTATGACTCAATCCTAGCTCCTGATGTCTGCTCCATAACCCTTGATCGAGAGCTCCAGCGCAGCACGCGAAAGCCCTTTTGTTTCAAGCGACTCTGGATCTCGATTACCCATGGCGCGCTTGGTGCGTTGAGGGCTACCACTCGAGGACCGGTAATCTCAGTGTCACTAACCCTCACTGCCCTGCCCGATGCGCATCCTGCGAGCAAGACAATGAGTCCTGCGACCATAAAGAAGTTCTTCAATGTAATTCCCTAGTTAAATGCCTAGGCTCCTCGGAGAGTAGTCTCCGTTTTGCGTAGGCAACAGTAATCCATTATCGAAGCAGCTAATCAGACTCCTGCGCAGAAACGTGGCTTTGTGCATTCGCCCAGAGGTGGTACGCGAAGAGCACACACCTATTTACTATCGGTCCGAATACGCCGGATTCCGGGGTCTTCAGGCAGATCTATACCGGAATCAATACCGCTGCCTATACTGCTGCCAGCGATTGGGGTGTTTCCCCTGGCTCCTCGACCAGATACGCGAACCACGGGAGGTACATGTCCGCTGGCTCCTCAAAGCGAATTGAGGGGATTTCAGTCCAAGGGCCGTTCATGCCGTCGATGGCGGCGATGTCCCTTCCCTCGGCCAGGCCAAGGTACTTCTCAAGTCCGTCTGCCACTTCCTGAAGTTCGCCCCCGCTCATCGCGGCGAAGAACACGAGCCCACTGGGATGGCCGACGTGTTTGCGCATGAACGCGCCCACGCAACCCGGTTGCTCGTGGAATGCGGATACCGGCACCACGAGGCTGGTAGCGGCCATAGGAAGTCGCAGCCCCGGTCTACTGCTGTGCATTTATTGAGCACCTCTCTTGTGCGCATAAGGCTTTTTAAGCGCGATAAGGTGCCAGTCAGTTACCCAGCGCATCAAGCGAGAAACGCTCATGACCATCCAGAACGACGACCCCCTGATTCGAGTCCGCGATGCCGCGGCCTGGCTGGGCATCGGGAAGCGGACACTCCACAACCTGCGAGAGCGAGGCGAGCTGCCGCCGCCTCTGGCGCTTGGGAGGCGCTGCAAAGGCTGGCGCCGGTCGACCTTGGAGGCCTTCCTGGCCTCGCGCGAGGAGGCTGCCAAGTGAACACCACCCCCAAGGCCCCCGGCCGAGCTCAGCCGCAGCAGGCGCTTCCGATGTACTTGCCCGGCGTCCTGCCCGCAGCGCCAGGCCTTGTAGCGCGCTTGGCGAGGGAGGTCAGGCAATGAGCTGCGTAGCCTCCTGCGCCAATCGCCTGCACGACGTCATCAACGCCCAGGCCCTGCTCGAGCCACACGAGGCCGCAGCATTCCACAGAGCGATCGACCTGGCCCGGCAACAGCTGCTGGCGCCGCAGCCGCTGGTCTTCCGCTGGGCCGGGCAGGTCGGGGCGCGAGCGGTCTTCCAGATCGAGCGATGCGGGGAGGAGCCCATCCACATCGCCACCCACATCGTGGGCGTGCAGCAGCTCTTCTGGTTGCTGCACTTCGATGCCCCGCTGCCCCTGGCCGCGATCGGCCAGTCCGCCGGCGCCGCGCGCAACGCGATCCGGGATCGCGCGGCAGAGCTGTTCGACCGGGCCGGAGCGCACGAGCTTGCGCGGGCATGCCTGTTCGTCAGTGCAGCAGACGGGCACCTGCTCTACGAGGCACCGCTCAACGCACCGAGGATAGAGGCGATCTTCTGAGCGGCGTGCGTATCGCGTGCGCAATCCCTTCTGTTCCCTGTTTCCGCAGCATCTTTGGGTCATCCCAACCGGAGATCCAAAGATGACCTCAACTACCGCCACCACCGCCGTTCAAACCAGCGTTGAAGCCCTCGTAGCCGCGCTCGAAGCGTTGGCGCCCGACCTTGCCGCCCTGGACGCTGCCCTCACCGAACGCCGCAGCGCCGTGCAGGATGAACTCCGGGCTGTCGGCACCCCCAAGCCGCTCTTCAACAGCATCAACACCGACTACGACCGGCAAATTGCCGTCGCCACTCTGATCACCGCTGCCGAGCCGTTCCTGCGCTTCGTGAGCCTGATCAACGGCCCGCTTCTCGCGACCCCGCTGTCCAAGTTCACCGAGCAGCTGGCGGCGCTGCAGGCTCGCGTGGATGCAGTGACCGGGCAGGAGGTCTGAGCATGGCCGCCGTTGCCAAGAAACCCGCTCCGCATTCGATTGAGGATCTGCTGCTGGCCGCGCGGCGCGACCGCAAGGCCGTGAAGCAGCTCCTGGGCCAGGCCGTCCTGAACGGCCGGCCAGACGCGGAAGTGAAGGCCCTGCAGGAAGAGCTCGACCTGCACACCGCAGCGATCGAGCGCTTCACCGCAGCGATCGAGGCACAAGCCCAAGCCAAGGCCGAGCAGTCCCTTGAGGAGCGGAAGGCCGCCGTCGCCGACGCCCGCTCGGCGATCGCCAATCGCGATGCGGAGATCGACAGGCTGGTGGGCGACCTGCTCGCCGGCATCAGCGGCATCGCGCCCCTGGCTGTCCGCCTGCGCGACGCGATCGGCGAGAGGAACGGCGCTCTGCGCGCCGGGCTGAAAGCCGGGCTGGACCGGGACAGCTGGACCAGGGTGAACACCGAGGGCGTTATCACCCCGCTCCCGTTCGTGTCCGCCGCCTTGGGCACCGCGCTGCTCGACTCCGGCCTGCCCGGCCTCGGCGTGCATGTCGAAGTCGGTAGCCGCAGCGATGCCGAGGAACTCTCCAAGAACCTGCAGCGCGTGGCCGAGCGCACCGAACGCTTACTGCGCAAGGCCGACGCGTGCCTGAGCGCACCCACCGATGACGACCTGGACGAGGAGCTCTGACCATGGAATTCCCATTCGAGAGTAAGTACCAGGCCGATCAGCGCGCAGCCGCCGAGGCTGGCCAAACCCAGCGCCAAGCAGCCGCTGCGAACCCAGAGGAAGCCCGAGCTCAGGCGCTGTTCGGTGGCACCATGCAGGCGCCCAAGCAGGCGCCACGCCCGCAGTCGCTGCTCGGCAACCCCGACGAGGCGCTGGCCGAGAAGCTGTATGGCGCCACTACTGCCACCACCCGCCCCGAGGGCAGCACCGAAAAGACGGACATCAATGACGAAGACAGCCTGTACCGCAAGCTGTACGACCCACAGCTCTCGCTGAAGGAGAGCCTTCCCGATCGCATCCTTGATGACGTGCTGATGGAGCCGGAACAACGAGAGGCGGCACTGCAGGAGCTTGCTGAATATCGGCAGATGGCCCACGAACTGAGCGTACCGGCCGAAACGGTCGAGACGCTGCGCGACCTGCACCCGCAATTCGAGCACGCAACCGAAGGCCAGGTGGCTGACTGGGCTGAAGAATCCAGCTCGTGGTTGGTTCAGACCTACGGCGCCGCAGAGGCGGGCAGGGTCATTCAGCAGACCCGAGCCTACGTGAACTCGCAGCCGGGACTCCGCGAATTCCTTGACTATGGCGGGCGCGGCTCGCATCCGAAGGTCGTGCAGGCCGTTGTCGAACTGGCGCGGAGGGCGCGCAAATGAGCCAGTCGAAGTGCCTAGAAATGGAGGCCGTGGCAATGGCCCGCGCGCTCGACGAGGCAGCGTCGATTATTGGTCTGGTCGACCCGCTCGACCGGGAAGCCCGAATGGAGCTGCGCTTGAAAGCCTACGACCTGCTCGCTGCTTCCCGGCGCCGGCAGGCTGTGAACTATCTCGCCCACGATCTGGACGTCGAGATCCACAAGCTCAGCCCCAAGAGCGACGTCCCGCATGGAAAGCCGTCGGGCTTTTTCAAGCGGAAGCACTGAGATGGCCCGGCGCTACGTGGGTGTAACCGAGGCCGGGAACCGGTGCGGCGAGGACCACCACCGGGCGAAACTTCTCAACCGGGATGTGGATCTGGTGCGTGAGCTGAGGGAAGAGCATGGGCTCAGCTATTCCAAGCTTGCTGCGAAGTTCGGCGTCTCCAAGAGCACGATTCGAGACATCTGCCGGTACAGAAGGCGCGTTACCTATCCCGTTCGCTTCAAGCGCGTAGCGGAGGAGCCGCAGGCATGACGGACTACAAGCCGACCAAGCTCGTGGCCGTGCAATGCAACGCCAGAGGCAAGCCGATGGGCACCAGTCACCACGCCTGCCGGTACAGCGATGAAGTGGTAGCCAAAGCTCGTGCGATGCGTGAGCAGGGACTCTCCTACAAACAGATCGCCACCACCCTGGGCATCCCCCATCGGATGACGGTCTGGGGCTGGTGCAACGGCCGCCGGCGCAACAACCCAGCGCGCGTGATCATGCGCCGAATACCAGAGGAATCCACCATTGAGCAGTGAACAACTAGATCGGGGCGAGCAGGGTCGATTCCTTGCCGGCAATGCGCCGAAAAGCCCCGGTCGACCGAGAGGCCCGAGCGCAGGCGAGCAGGTCCGCGCGCTCATTGAGCCTCACAAGGCCGAAATCATCGCGAAGGCTGTCGAGCTGGCCAAGCTGGGCGACCCACACGCGTTGAAGCTGTGCTTAGAGCGCTTGGCCCCCACGCCCCGCCAGGAGGCTGAGAAGGTCACCGTGCCCGGCCTTGCCAGCGCACCGACGATGCAGGCCAAGGCCCAGGCAATCATGGCTGCCGTAGGCGACGGGCAGATTAGCGCGGAGGCTGGCGACAAGCTCCTGCGCATGCTCGACACCTACGGGAAAGCCGTCGTGCTGACGGAGCATGAGCAGCGCCTGGCGGCCATCGAGGGCAGGGCGCCGCGCCAGATCGCGCCGCTGCTCGCAACGAACAACTCCACCGAGGACTTGGTATGACGCCAGCATTCGAGCGCCGCCTGGCGAAGGCGGAGGCCGCCCAAGCCAACGCCGGCGACCTGCGCCAGCAGATCTACCGCGCCAGGCAAAACCCGCTGGCGCCCAGCCATAGCCGAGAAGAGCTGCTGCAGCTGGCGGAGGACGACACCACCGTTGGCCGCATCGCCCGTGGCTGGCTGCGGATCAACTTTGTGGCACCCTCCCGCGCACCCGGGCCTGCACCTGCGATCGACCCGGAGACTGTGCTGCCGGCAATGGCGGCGCACCTCTATGATCGCCCGCTGGCCTTCGTACTGTTCGCTTTCGACTGGGACCGCGACCCCTCGCTGCGCGTCGTCAAGTTGCCGGAGCCTTGGTCGGACGCCTACGCGAGTGAGTACGGGCCGGATGCATGGGCGTGCGAGCTGCTGGATCACGTCGGTGGTCAGGTCATTGAGCGCGCATTCGATGGCCGCAACGCAGTTGATGCGATCCGCGCCGCGATCAGCTCCGGCCACGGCATCGGCAAGTCCGCGATCACCGGTTGGTTGGTCGGCTGGATCATGTCTACCCGGCCGAACGCCCGAGGTGTGGTCACCGCCAACACTGCTCCTCAGTTGGAGTCGAAGACCTGGGCCGAAATCAGCAAGTGGAACAAGCGCAGCCTGTTCGGTGACTGGTTCAACCTCACCACCGGGCGTGGGTCCATGCGGATGGTTGCCGTGGGCTTTGAGGAGTCCTGGCGGTGCGATGCCCAGACCTGCCGTGAGGAGAATAGCGAGAGTTTCGCCGGCCTTCACGCCGCAGACTCCACGCCGTTCTACCTGTTCGACGAAGCGTCTGCCATCCCGGCCAAGATCTGGGAAGTGGCGCAGGGCGGTATGACGGATGGTGAGCCGATGTGGTTCGCCTTCGGTAACCCCACGCGCCTGGGCACGACCTTCTACGATGCCTTCAACTCAGCCAGTCACCGCTGGCACACGCAGATCGTTGACAGCCGCAGCGTGCAGATCACGAACAAAGTGCAGCTGCAGAACTGGATTGATGACTTCGGCCTGGACAGCGACTTCGTCAAGGTTCGCGTGCGCGGGATCTTCCCCAGCGCTTCGAGCCTGCAGTTCATCCCCCAGGACTTGGTCGAGGACGCGATGACCCGCGAGGTCGAAGTACAGCGGGAGGAGGCCGTGATCGTCGGTGTCGACGTCGCCCGGTTCGGCGGCGACCGGAGCTGCCTGTTCACCCGAAAGGGCCGGGACGGCCGGCACTTCCCGCCAATCCTGCTGGACAAGGTCGACCTGATGACCCTGGCCTCGGTGGTCGCCGACCATATCAACCTGCTCAAGCGCGTGCATGCCAACGTCATCGTCGCCATCGACGGTGGCGGCGTGGGTGGCGGCGTCATTGACCGCCTGCGCCAGCTCGGCTTCAACCCCATCGAGGTTCAGTTCGGCTCCCGAGCCAATGACCCCCGGCGTTACGCGAACAAGCGTGCCGAGATCTGGTCACTTATGCGTGAATGGCTGAAGGGGGGCGCGCTGCCCAAGCGCGACGATCTGATCAGCGACCTGGTCAACGTGGAGTACAGCTACACCACCGCCGACGCGATTCTGCTGGAATCTAAGCAGTCGCTTAAAGCCAGAGGCCTGCCGTCACCGGACATTGCCGACGCTATCGCGCTGACCTTTGCCGTTACGGCGCCGCTGGTGCGGCCAGGTGAGGCCGTCAGGCCGCTGCAGCAGGGCGAGGCCTATCGGCCCTACGCCTACATGGAGAGGAGCGGCGCCGGTGGAATGACCGCAGACGATGCGGATCGCGCGCGCCGGCTGTACGATCACCCCGGCCAGCAGCAGGCAGTCTACGATCCCTACAGCACCCGCTGACTTTGACGCGCGGCCGGAGCTATTCCGGCTGTGTGCTGCTCGGCTGCGGTTCTACCCGCTCAACCTTCTCGACTTGCTCCGGCGTTGGCCGGGGCCAGTTCTTTGGCGGTTTCACGCCGAACATGATCGCCCCGCCCTTAAGCGGGTGGTTGTCCGGAAGCGGTTGACCTCTTCGATCAATAACCGGCATCGCGTTGCCCTCCGTGTCTATACGCTCCGATAGTACATTTGGCTGCTCAACGCGGGCCAGCCTTGATGCAGGCCGCGCATGAGTCAGGTATAGGAAATGGTATAGATCTGCAGTGTGTCGGCCTGTATGGCGCATGATTGCTGGGTTTGTTACCCGTGCATCATGGGCGTATGGGCGGAGAGATCGGCGTTGGACTTGGTCATCGGCGTGGGTGTGGTTCGTTGAGGGCGCAGGCATTGGCAGCGGGTCGGCTGCCGAACGGAAACGAGGGCGCAGCTGAAAACCGGCAAGGTTAACACGCAGCCGTGGCAGTCAGCAGGTTGCTCGCCTGTCCATCGCGCCTCGCGGGCGCCGGCATGTCATCTGTCGGGCGGCCGCCGGAATGCGTTGACAAGCGAACCGGCACTGTCTGATAACTCAGCCCCGTCGGATGGCTGCAGTGCGCTGTTGCGCAGCCTGCGTTCTGCCGTTCGATTCCTTCCGATCTCGCATCTACCCAGGCGCCCAGTGCCTGTCGCGGTAGCCTGCCTGATCGCTGCTCCCGTCTCGCCATCGTCCCGGCTGCCGTCGATCCGCTGCGGCGGCGAGCGCTTGCGTGTGCACTCTCGCGTCAGTTTCTGCAGTAACTCTGGCGACATTTATCCCTCTCCGGCCAAAGTGAGCAGCAGACATGTCCCGACTAATCGGTCTCGATGCCCTGCGCGGCGTAGCGGCATTGTGCGTCGCCTATTCCCATCTGATTGCAAAAATGAAGCGTGACGGCCAGCTCGACGAGATGGGCGCCCAGTTGTTTCTTGTCAGCAAGGCTGTACTGGATGTTGGCAAGGTCAGCGTACTGGTGCTGTTCGCGCTGAGCGGCTATTTCGTCATGGCCGCGTTGTACAAGAGCCGCGGCCGATACGAGCGGCCAATCACGGCCTTCGCCTATCAGCGCTTCTTCCGGCTCTTTCCGCTGTACTGGCTGTCGCTGATCCTCGGGGTGATGTTTCCCTGGGATGATCCGGCAAAGGCGTTCAGCCTTGCGGTCATCGCCATCAACGCGACGATGCTGCAGGGGTTCGTCTTCGTCGAGAACGTCATCGGCCTGTATTGGACGTTGCAGATCGAGATCACCTTCTACGTGCTCTGCATCCTGCTGTTCGCGCTGCGCCTGGGGGGCTCGGTACGGCGAGATCTGTTCTTTCTGCTGGCGCAATACGTTTTCACGCTGCTGCTCGCCGCCATGCGCTACAAGCTCCAGTTGAAGCTGCCCGTGGCCTTGCCGCTGATGCTCAGCGTGTGTTTCCTCGGCGCGCTATGGCGGGCGTCCGATAACGGCCGATGTCCCGAAACCGGGCGTTACGCACGTATCGCGGTGGTGGCGTTCTACCTGTTCCTGCTACCGATCTGCGTGCTCGCCTATTCGCGCGATACCGGATTCGGCGAGACCTGGTATCGCTACTTCATCAGTTACAGCGTGGCCCTCGCCGTGTTCCTTGGTGCGAGTCGCATCGCCGGTATCCGGCTGCGCTGGCTCGCGCCGCTCGGTGGGATCGGCTACATCGTCTTCCTGGCCCATCCGTCGGTGTTCGCCCTCGCCGAGCGGCTGGGCTTCGGCGCGGGCGATCTGGCGCTGCCGGGACCGTTGTACATTGCGCTGATGCTGGCTGTGCTGACCTGCTTTGCATTCTTCGTCAAGCGCACGCTGGCCGATCCGATTCAGCGCTATGGCGACGCCGTGGTGAGGCGTCGCGGCCGACGTCTGCGTGAAGACGCTGCCATCGGGATTCGCCAGGACGCCTGAGCCGTTCGGTCTTTCACGCCATTCGCCCGATGGCAGGGGGGACGGGCTGAACTCGACAGCGGGCTGGTGTAGGGTAACTGCCACTTTGCATGTTGCCGGGGTGTCGATGAATCTCACTGAATTGGCCGCACGATTGGGCGAGGCTCTGCATCGGTTGGGCGCGCAGGTCACTACCGCGGAATCCTGCACCGGCGGCGGCATCGCCGAGGCCATCACCCGCATAGCCGGCAGCTCGGCCTGGTTCGAGGCGGGCTACGTCACCTATTCCAACGCGCAGAAAACCCGCCAGCTAGGCGTGCCGGCGGCGCTGTTCGATCAGGTCGGCGCCGTAAGCCGCGAAGTGGTGCAGGCGATGGCACGAGGCGCTCAGCAGAACAGCGAGGCGCGCTTCGCCGTGGCCGTCAGCGGCGTCGCCGGGCCGGGCGGCGGGTCGCCGGAAAAGCCGGTGGGGACGGTCTGGATCGCCTGGGCCGATGGGTCCGATCTGCATACCGAGCGCTACCTGTTCAGCGGCGATCGCCAGGCCGTGCGCGAGCAGACCGTCGCTGCCGCCCTGTGCGGCTTACTCGCGCTGACCGTCGGAGAAAAACCGGTTCGGGGCTAGGCGAGCTAAATTGCCTATGTTCTAATACTGTCTACTTATACAGTTGTTGTGGCCTCCGGCCCTCTTGATCAAGTGAGGATTCGATGGACGAGAACAAGAAGCGCGCCTTGGCTGCAGCCCTGGGCCAGATTGAAAAGCAGTTCGGCAAGGGTGCAGTGATGCGCATGGGCGATCACGATCGCCAGGCGATTCCGGCCATCTCCACCGGCTCGCTGGGTCTGGACATCGCGCTGGGCATCGGCGGCCTGCCGAAGGGCCGGATCGTCGAGATCTACGGTCCGGAATCGTCCGGTAAGACCACTCTGACGCTGTCGGTGATTGCCGAAGCGCAGAAGATGGGCGCCACCTGTGCCTTCGTCGACGCCGAGCACGCGCTCGACCCGGACTACGCCGGCAAGCTGGGCGTGAATGTCGACGATCTGCTGGTTTCGCAGCCGGATACCGGCGAACAGGCTCTGGAAATCACCGACATGCTGGTGCGCTCCAACGCAGTCGACGTGATCATCGTCGACTCCGTGGCCGCGCTGGTGCCCAAGGCCGAGATCGAAGGCGAGATGGGTGATGCCCACGTCGGCCTGCAGGCCCGTCTGATGTCCCAGGCTCTGCGCAAGATCACCGGCAACATCAAGAACGCCAACTGCCTGGTCATCTTCATCAACCAGATCCGCATGAAGATCGGCGTGATGTTTGGCAGCCCGGAAACCACCACCGGTGGTAACGCGCTGAAGTTCTACGCCTCGGTTCGTCTGGATATCCGTCGTACCGGCGCGGTGAAGGAAGGCGACGAGGTGGTCGGCAGCGAAACCCGTGTCAAGGTGGTGAAGAACAAGGTGGCCCCGCCGTTCCGTCAGGCCGAGTTCCAGATCCTCTACGGCAAGGGCATCTACCGCAACGGCGAGATCATCGACCTCGGCGTGCAGCAGGGGCTGGTGGAGAAGTCCGGCGCCTGGTACGCCTACAAAGGCAACAAGATCGGCCAGGGCAAGGCCAACGCCGCCAAGTTCCTGGAAGACAACCCGGAAATCGGTCGCGAAATCGAACAGCAGATCCGCGACAAGCTGCTGGTGGTTTCCGGCGGTAGCAGCAAGGCGAACGTGGTCAGCGAAGACCTGGTCGACGCCGATCTCTGATCCCATGGCCGCCGTGCTCGATAACCCCGTCGCGGTGCGGCGGGCAGCCATGGACCTGCTGGCTCGCCGCGAACATGGTCGTGTCGAGCTGGCCCGCAAGTTGCGCCAGCGTGGCGCCCCGCCTGATCTGATCGAACAGGCTCTGGATCGCCTCTGCGAACAGGGCCTGCTGTCGGAATCCCGTTACCTCGAAAGTTTCGTCAGAAGCCGAGCCAACGCCGGCTATGGGCCGTTGCGCATCCGTGAAGAGCTTGCGCAGCGCGGATTGCCGCGCGCGGATATCGAGCAGGCGTTGCGCGACAGTGGCTTCGACTGGAGCGAGCAGCTGCGAGAGCTGTGGCAACGCAAGTTCGCCGGAAGCCTGCCGGCGGATGCGCGGGAGCGCGCCAAGCAGGGGCGCTTTCTCAGCTATCGCGGCTATCCGCTGGAGTTGATCAGCCGCCTGTTGCGAGGCAATGGTTCGGCTGATTGATCGCTGGGTTTGAGCGCAGGCGTGCCTGATCCGGTTTCGCAGTTCGACAGAGCTGAGCCGTGGCGCTGGCGCGCCCTCAGTCCTCGTTGTCCAGCGGCCGCACCCAGTTGGCCGGTTCGTTGACGTAATCGGTGAGCTCGCGCAATCGACCATGGTTGCGGCCGTTGAATACGAAGCTCAAACGCGGCAGGCGCTGCAGCTCCGGTTCGTCCAGTTCGGACTCACAGCAGCTCTGCTGTTCGAACGAGCCTGTCAGGCACAGGTCGACGAATTCCTCGTTCAGGTATTCCATGGCCTGTTCGTTGAGCTTGTGGTTCAGGCGCAGAACGAAGCGATCCTTCAGCCAGCGGCTGGAGTGGAAGTTGCGGTAGAAGTTGGCGATCTCCTTCGCCGCCTCGTTGGCATCATCCACCAGGCGCATCAGACGCATGTCGCTGGGCAGGATGTAGCGATTCTCTTCCAGCTGGCCGCGCATGAAGCGCAGTGCATCCTTCCAGTAAGTGCCACCGGGTTCGTCGAGCAGCACGACGGGCACCAGTGGGCTCTTGCCGGTCTGGATCAGTGTCAGCACTTCGAGTGCCTCGTCCAAGGTGCCGAACCCGCCAGGGCAGAGCACCAGGGCATCCGCCTCCTTGATGAAGAACAGCTTGCGGACGAAGAAGAAGTGGAACGAGAGCAGGTTTTCGGTACCGCCAACCGTCGGGTTGGGGTGCTGCTCGAACGGCAGGGTGATGTTCAGGCCCAGGCTGTTGTCGCGACCGGCCCCTTCGTGGGCGGCCGCCATGATGCCGCCACCGGCACCGGTGATGACCATGAAGTTGTAGTGCGCAAGCGTGGAGCCCAGCTGACGCGCCAGGGCGTACAACGGATGTTCGACCGGTGTGCGCGCGGAACCGAATACCGTGACCTTGCGCCGGCGCTTGAACTGATCGAGACGGCTGAATGCATGCTCCATCTCGCGCATGGTCTGCAGCAGGATCTTGGCGTCCCAGCGGCTGCGATCGGCCTGCGCCATGCGTGTGACGGTCACCAGCATTTCCCGATACAGCGGCAGGTTGGGACTGTTGGCCGGAACGACCATGGCCGCCAGCTCATCGATCTTGCTCTCCAGTTCGGCGCCGCTGGTTTGGAAGTGTCGCGACAGATAGTCATCCGGATCAAAGGACATACAACATCTCCATGTATGGGCGTCGCGTTCAGGCTATAGGCTGCGGCCGGTGGGCTCAAGCATTGGCGGCCGCTGGTGGCCCGGGCGCGGAGGCTCGGGCCAGCCGTCCCGCTCAGAGCGCGATGCGATCGCCGAGTTCCGGAATGCGGGCTTCCCAGCCAAGACGATCCCGGATGGCTTGTTGCAGGACCTGCATTTTTTCGGTTTCGCCGTGGACGAGGTAGAGCTCCGGCCGATTCTCGAAGTTGCTCACCCAGTCGATCAGCTGCGATTGGCCGGCGTGGGCCGAGAAACCGCCGAGGGTATGCACCTTGGCGTTCACCGCGATGCGCTGGTGCAGCAGCTTGACGCTGCCGGCACCATCGACGATCGCGCGGCCCAGAGTGCCTCTGGCCTGGAAACCCGGGATGACCAGGTGGCATTCCTCGCGCCAGAGGTTGTGTTTGAAGTGATGCAGGATGCGCCCGCCGGTGCACATGCCGCTGCCCGCGATAATAATCACGCCGCTCTTGAAGCGGTTGATCGCCATGGACTCTTCGGGTGTCGGCGTGGACTTGAGAATCGGCAGCCAGCGCTCGGCGTAGAGCTTGCCACTGGCGCCGCTCAAGGCCGGATCGATGCCGTTGAGGTCCAATTGGTCCTTGTAATGTGCGTAGATGGCATTGGCGCCGATGGCCATGGGGCTGTCGAGAAACACTGCCTGCTGCGGCAGTCGCCCTTCACGGTAGAAGCGGCCCAGGTAGTAGATCAGGTCCTGCGTGCGTCCAACGGCGAAGGAAGGCATCAGCACGTTGCCGCCGTCGCGGTGGGCCTGCTGCAGGATACCGGCCAGCTCTTCGATGGTGTCCTCGTGGCTGCGATGGTCGCGGTCGCCGTAGGTCGACTCCATCAGCACCACGTCGGCCTCCTTGAGCACCGTCGGGGCGGGCATCAGCGGTGAGCAGACATTGCCCAGATCACCCGAGAAGACCAGTCGCCGCGTCCTGCCATGGTCGTGTACATCCATCTGGACGATGGATGACCCGAGGATATGTCCGGCATTGTGGAAGGTCACCGCGACGCCCCGGGCAACCTCGAAGGTTTCGCCGTAGGGGTGAGGGGCGCGCTGCCCGAGGGTTCGCTCCGCATCGACGCGGGTGTACAGCGGCTGAACCATGGGCTTGCCGATGCGCGCGCGCCACTTGTTTTCCCACTCGGCGTCCTTCTCCTGTATCTGCGCCGAGTCCAGCAGCATCAGCTCCAGCAGCTCGGCTGTCGCCTCGGTGCAGTGCACCGGGCCGCGGTAGCCGAGGGCGACCAGCCGTGGCAGCAGCCCGCTGTGGTCGATATGGGCATGAGACAGGATCACGGCGTCCAGGCTCTTCGGATCGAAGGCGAAAGCGGCGCGGTTGTCGCTTTCCTCCTCCCGGCGGCCCTGATGCATGCCGCATTCGAGCAGAACCCTTGCGCCGTCGTGTGTCTCAATGAGGTAGCAGGAGCCGGTTACCTGTTGAATGGCACCGAGAAAACTGAGCAAAGCCATGTTGCCTTCCTGTTCGTACGATGATGTCCACTGTGCCCGCTCGGTTGCCACGACCACTTGATACATATCAGAGATAACCAAACGAGCCCTGCCTAGACTACAGCACATCCCGCTTACCAACGGAGTGAACCCATGAGTCAGCTACTGCCCAGCCTCGTCGAGCTGGATCAACACGCGCAAGCCGAACCGGAGTTCGCCACCTGGCGTGGCGGCTTCGGGCCGTTCGAGCACGCGCTGGAGACCCAGGCGGCGGTGTTCCGTCTGGCCCATCAGCTGGTACAGGCAGGACATCAGCCGGATCTGGCGAGCGTCTATCGACTGCTGCAGGCGGTCGATCGCGTTGCCAGCGCCGGCCTCTGGCTGGTGGTGCACATGACCTATGCGCAGCAGGTGCACCTGGACGGCACGCCGCTGGCGGCCGACGACTTCAAGACCAATCCCGAAGGCCATACCGGCGGCGCGCTGAACATGGTGCCTGCCTATGCCGGCTATCTGGCGCTCAATGCGTTGACCGGCCGTACCCGAGCCTGGCTGATGGGGCAGGGCCATTGCGTGGCTGCGGTCGACGCACTCAACCTGCTGACCGGCAATCTGCACCCCGAGCAGGCGCAGGCTTATGCTGGCGGCGAAGCGGGCATCAACCGCCTGCTGCAGGACTTCTACGGTTATCGCCAGGCCGCCGATGGCAGCCCACTGGCGCCGCTGGGCAGTCATGTCAATCCGCATACCGCCGGTGGGATTGCCGAAGGCGGTTATCTGGGCTTCGCCGAGCTTCAATATGCCCACATGCCGCTGCCCGGCGAGACGCTGGTGGCGTTCCTGTCCGATGGTGCGGCCGAAGAACAGCGCGGCAGCGACTGGATTCCACGCTGGTGGCGGGCCGAGGATTGCGGTGTGGCGCTGCCAGTGATGATCGCCAACGGCCGGCGAATCGAGCAGCGAACGGCGTTGGGGACCGAGCAGGGCCTGGAGGATTTTCGCCAGCACTTGAGCCAATGCGGCTTCGATCCGATGCCGTTCGATGGGCGCGACCCGGCCGCATTCGTCGCGACCCTTTGGGAAATGGAGCTGCGCCTGGAGCGCCGCGTGGAGGAAAAGGCACGCGGCATCCTCAACTATCCATTGCCGATTCCCTACGGCATTGCCGAGACGGTCAAGGGCTTCGGCTTCTATGGCGCGGGCAGCAATGCCGCACACAACCTGCCGCTGCCGGGCAACCCGCGCCTAGACGAGGTGTCCCGCAACCTGTTCAACGAGCATACGGCGCGGCTTTTCGTGCCGCAGGGCGATCTTCAGGCGGCCCTCGAGCTGTTTGTGCGCAGCCGTCAGGGACGCCTGCTCGAACGCGACAATCCGCTGGCTCTGCGGCGCCCGCCGGCGCCGGTCATCCCGCAGCTCAAGTATCGTGACGATGCCTGCTCGCCGATGGCCGCGGTGGATCGCTTCTTCGTCGAGCTGACCGAGGCCAACCCTTCGCTGCGACCACGGGTGGGCAACCCGGACGAGCTGGCGAGCAACCGGCTGGGTGGCGTGCTCAAGGCGCTCAAGCACCGTGTGATCGAGCCGGAGAGCGAACTGGAGGCGATCGACGGCGCCGTCATCACCGCGCTCAACGAAGAGGCCGTGGTCTCCGCCTGCCTGGCCAACCAGGGCGGGTTGAACCTCGTGGCCAGCTATGAGGCGTTCTGCGTGAAGATGCTCGGCGTGGTGCGCCAGAGCATCATCTTCTCCCGTCAGCAGAAAGAGATCGGCAGGCCGGCAGGCTGGCTGGGGTGGCCGCTGATCGCGACGTCGCATACCTGGGAGAACGGCAAGAATCAGCAGTCGCACCAGGACACCACCTTCTGCGAGGCGCTGCTCGGCGAAATGAACGACATGGTTCGCGTGCTTTTCCCGGCGGACCACAACAGTGCTCTGGCGCTGCTGCCTTCGATCTATCAGGCGCGTGGCGAACTGGCCTGCATGGTCATGCCCAAGCGCGACCGGCCGTGCTACTTCAATCGGCAACAGGCCGAGCAGCTGGCCCGCGATGGCGCCATCGTGGTCGAGGAGGTGCCGGGCAGTGAGGCATTGCTGCTGATCGCCAACGGCAGCTACCAGCTGGGCGAGATGCTCCGCGCCGCCAAGCGGCTTAAGGAGGCCGACTGTGCCTACCGGCTGGTCTATCTGCAGGAGCCGGGTCGCTTCCGTGGGCCGCGCGATCATTGGGAAGTCGAAGCACGGGCAAGCGAGGGGGTGGCGGAACGACTGTTCCCGGACTCGATGGAGATGCGTGTCTTGCTGACCCACATGCGCCCGGAAGTCGCGCGCGGCCACCTGTGGCCGATCCTGCCGGACGCTCGCAAGTGCTCGGCACTCGGCTATCGCAACCGTGGCGGCACATTGGACGAGTTCGGCATGCAGTTCGCCAACCGAGCCAGCTGGGCCAATGTGCTGGCAGCCTGTGCGCGGTTGCGCAACGTGCCGCGTACCGCATTGCTCACTCGGGACGAAGCTGCCGCGGTGGCGGGCAAGGGTGATCCGCAGATCCTGCGGCACGACAAAGGCTGAGTTCGGCCCGGCGGGATGCGGCGTGTCCGCCGCTCCCGTCCATCTCTTGCTGCCTTACTTGCAGTCTGCGGCGGTGTAGCGCTCGCTGGCGATGGGCTTGTTGCTCTGGTATTCGCTGAAGTCGTAGCGCAGCACCGCGCCCTGGCTCATCAGCTTGCGCAGCCCCTCGTTGCCGCAGACGCTGACCGCGAGCTGGCTGCGCACGTCGGCGGGGTTGTCGCGCATCTGCGCTGCGTGGCGTGGCTGCACGCTGAGGTGGTTGACCAGCTGGTTGTTCTCTACGGTGTAACCCTGGTCGAGGATGTCTTCGTTGATCGCTCGAGGCGTGCCGACGTTGCTTTCGCGGGCTACCTGATCGAGCAACTGGCTCAGCTGCTGTTCTTGCAGCGAGGCGGCATGGGCAACGGGCAGGGCGAGGCTCAGGGCGAGCAGGGTGGTCAGACGATACATGGCGGTCTCCTTATGACTGCGCTAGTTCGACCGGCGGGCCGTGGCACGGTTCATTCGTCCGCCATGCCGCCGCCCTGTCCGCGCTGGTAGACTGCCGCGCTCCGCCGTCAATCCCGAGTCGATCCATGCCCCATGCCGTAGCCCGTTTGCGCGACGAGCGCCTGGCGAAAAGCCTGAAGCCCTTCGTCGCGCGCGGCTCGCGAGCACCGCGCTGTCTGCGTTGCCGAGTACCGCTCAGCCATTGCCTGTGCCCTTGGCTGCCCAGGGTCGACAGCGAGTGCGGCGTGTGCCTGTTGATGCACGACATCGAACCGTTGAAGCCGAGCAATACGGGCTGGCTGATCGCCGATGTGGTGCCGGATACCTTCGCCTTCACCTGGCAGCGCACCGGGGTCGATCCGCGCTTGCTGGATCTGCTGGCCGATCCGCAATGGCAGCCGCTGGTGATCTTTCCCGGTGAATACGCGGCCCCGCAGCGGGTGGTCGAGCGAGTCGAGCGACAGCCAGACAAGCGGCCCCTGTTCATCCTGCTGGATGCAACATGGACCGAGGCGCGCAAGATGTTTCGCAAAAGCCCCTATCTGGACGATTTGCCGGTGCTGAGCCTGCAGCCCGAAGCCTTGTCACGTTATCGGCTGCGGCGCTCGACCCGCAGCGATCATCTGTGCACCGCCGAGGTCGCTGCGCTCTGTCTGGAGCTGGCCGGGGATTCGGCTGCAGCCAACACGCTGGACGCCTGGCTCGACGTGTTCACCGAACACTATCTGGGCGCCAAGCACCATCGCCAGCCGGATCTGCACAACGCTGCGCACCGGGCACTGCAGGTACCTGACGGGGCGGAGTGAGGCCTCAGGCCTTGGCCGGGGCAGCAGTAGCCAGCGGTTCCGGTTTGCGCGGCCACAGCTGTGCGGCAAGCATTCCGATGAACATCAGTACACAGCCCATGTAGCCACGCAGGGTCAAACTCTCCTCGAGGAACAGGGCGCCGGCGATTGCCGCAAAGACCGCTTCCAGCGACAGAATGATGGCCGCGTGGGAGGCGATCGCATGCTTTTGTGCGACGACCTGCAGGGTGTAGCCGACCGCTACCGCGAACAGTCCGCCATAGATGAGGGCCGGGCCGGCGAGCCAGATGCTGGCCGGATTGATGTCTTCGAAGATCAGCGCCAGCAACAGGCTCACCACCGCGCAGGTCGCGAATTGCAGGAAGGCCAGCCGGATGGCGTCATGACGGCTGACGAAGAAGCTCACCAGCAGCACGTGCACACCCCAGACGAAGGCGCCGGCCAGCTGAATCCAGTCGCCCGAGGCGACGGTGAAATCCTCGCCGATGCTCAGCAATGCCATGCCGGCCACCGCGAGAAACGCACCGAGCCAGGTACCCAGACCGGTCTTGTGCCCGATGGCGAGCCCCAGCAACGGCACCACGATCACATAAAGGCCGGTAATGAAGCCGGAGTTGGTCACGCTCGTGAACAGCAGGCCGACCTGCTGCAGATTGATCCCCAGGGTGAGCGCCAGGCCCATGCTCAGACCGCCCAGGATCAGGCCGCGCTGCAGGAAGGGCTCGTGCCGGGCCGCAGTGCGCCCCTGGTAGATCACCAGAGGAAGCAGCGCCAAGGCACCCAGGGCGAAGCGCAGACCGGTGAAAAGAAACGGGCCGATATTGTCCATGCCGATGCGCTGGGCCACGAAGGCGGTCCCCCAGATCATGGCGGTGATCAGCATCAGGAAGTCGGCGCGGAGGGCTTGGCTACGCATGTTTCGGCTCGTCAGGGAAAAGTCGCAGACTTTGCTACAAAGCGCCGCGCTTGACCACTTATTCATCGGTGGGCATGCTTGCGCCGCTTGATTTGTTGCAGCGGGCGGCCGATATTCGGTCTGTCAGTTGAAAATCTACATCGGACCACCCCCGGAGCGGTTTTACGGGGTTTTCTGCCGTCATCTTGTCGGCATCGGCTGCTCAAGCCGATGAAAAGCGCCAATAAAAATTACAGGTCTGCCAATGGCTGCTTACGAAATTATCATTGCCGATGATCACCCGCTTTTCCGCAGTGCACTTCAGCAGGCGCTCACCATGGGGCTTGGTGAGAACGTACGTCTGGTGGAGGCGGCCAGCATCGCCGAACTGGAAGGCTTTCTGAACCAGGGTGCCGACTGGGATCTGGTCCTGCTGGACCTGAACATGCCGGGGGCCTATGGCTTTTCCGGTCTGGTGCTGCTGAGGGGGCAGTATCCGCATCTGCCGGTGGTCATGATCTCGGCTCAGGAAGACGCGGCGGTCGTTGCGCGTTCGCGCGAGTTCGGTGCCAGCGGTTTCATCCCCAAGTCCAGTTCGCTCGAGACGATCCAGGAGGCCGTACGGGCCGTGCTGGAAGGGGACGTCTGGTGGCCGAGCAACATTCAGGACGAAGCGAATGTCAGTGAGGAAGCCAAGGCGGCCAGCGCCGGACTGGCCAGCCTCACGCCGCAGCAATTCCGCGTCCTGACGATGGTCTGCGATGGCCTGCTGAACAAGCAGATCGCCTATGAACTCAGCGTTTCCGAAGCGACCATCAAGGCCCATGTGACCGCCATCTTCCGCAAGCTCGGCGTGCGCACCAGAACCCAGGCGGCCTTGCTGCTGCAGCAGATGGGTTCCATTCCCACCAGTTGAACCGCTGCCGCCGGCGCTTCAGGCGATCGGCGGCAGCTGGATTTCATCGCTGCGGCGCACGCCAGAGGTCAGCGCCCGGCACTGTTCGACGAACTCCTGCATCGCCGCGGTCTGGTACTTGTGCGTATGCCAGATGAAATAGAACTGGCGTCGCAGATCCAGCTCCGGTGTCGACACCGGCACCAGGCTGCCGCGGCGGAACGCATCGCGTAGCGCCAGTCGCGAGATGCAGCCGATGCCAAGGCCCGATTCGACGGCGCGCTTGATCGCCTCGGTGTGCTCCAGTTCCAGGCGCACGTTCAGCTTCCCCGGGCGGTGCCGCACGGCCTGCTCGAAGGTCATACGCGTTCCCGAACCCTGCTCGCGCAGAATCCAGGCCTCGCCCGACAGTTCCGCGAGATCCACCGCATCGCGTCCGGCCAGCGGATGTTGCGGTGCGCAGAACACCACCAGCTCGTCCTCGATCCAGGGCTGCACTTCCAGATCGGGATGCTGGCAGTCACCCTCGATCAGACCAAGATCAAGTTCGTGCTGAGCGATCTGATGCACGATATGCGCGGTGTTATGGACGTGCAGTTTGACCCGGCATTCCGGGTGGCGCTGCATGAAGTTGCCGATCAACAGCGTGGCGAGATAGTTGCCGATGGTCAGCGTGGCGCCCACCGCGAGCGAGCCGAACCCGCTCTTGCCGTTCAGCAGATCCTCGATGGCCCGCGCCTGATCCAGCAGGGCGACCGCCTGCGGCAGCAGCTGCTGGCCCAGCGCGTTCAGGCAGAGCCGCTTGCCGGCCCGGTCGAACAGTTGGCAGCCGGATTGCCGCTCCAGCTCGGCCAGTGACGTGCTGGTTGCCGACTGGGACAGCGACAGGCTTTGTGCAGCCTTGGATACGCTTTCCTGGCGAGCAATGGCGGCGAAAACTTCGATCTGGCGCAACGTGAAATGCATATCTATATAACCGATAACCTATATCTTTATTATCCAGTTAACGAATATGGCTCCGCTCGCTAGACTGCCGTCATTATCGACGTCCGTCGCGACACCATGAGGAATTCGCAGCATGAGCAACCTGAACGTAGAGCGCGTTCTCAGTGTGCACCATTGGAACGATACGCTGTTCAGCTTCAAGACCACTCGCAATGCAGGCTTGCGCTTCGAGAACGGTCAGTTCGTGATGATCGGCCTGGAGGTCGAGGGGCGTCCACTGATGCGCGCCTACAGTATCGCCAGCCCGAATTACGAAGAGTACCTGGAATTCTTCAGCATCAAGGTGCAGGACGGCCCGTTGACCTCCCGGCTGCAGCATCTGCAGGAAGGCGATTCGATCATGATCAGCCGCAAGCCGACCGGCACGCTGGTCCTGGACGATCTGCTGCCCGGCAAGCACCTCTATCTGCTTAGCACCGGTACGGGCCTGGCGCCGTTCATGAGCGTGATCCAGGACCCGGAAACCTATGAGCGGTTCGAGAAGGTCGTACTGGTGCACGGCGTTCGCTACGTCAATGAAGTCGCCTACCGCGAGTTCATCACCGAACACCTGCCGCAAAACGAATTCTTCGGCGAAGCGGTCAAGGACAAGCTGGTCTACTACCCGACCGTGACCCGCGAACCGTTCGAGAATCAGGGCCGTCTGACCGATCTGATGCGCAGCGGCAAACTGTTCAGTGACATCGGCCTGCCGCCGATCAACCCAGAAGATGACCGCGCCATGATCTGCGGCAGTCCGAGCATGCTGGATGAGACCAGCCAGGTGCTGGACAGCTTCGGTCTGAAAGTCTCGCCGCGCATGGGCGATCCGGGGCACTACCTGATCGAGCGGGCCTTCGTCGAGAAGTAAACGACTGGGCTCATGCCGCCGCTGTCACGCAGCGGCACGTCCGCTCATGCTCCGCGCCGCTCAGAGGTAAGCCGCACAGCACTTCTTGAACTTCAGACCGCTCCCGCAGGGGCAGGGGTCGTTGCGGCCGGCCTTGAGCGGTACCGTCGGATCGATGAAATACCAGCGCCCGTCCCGCTGGACGAATGCCGATCGCTCCTGGTGGGCATGTTCGCCGCTCTGGTCGTGCCAGCGGGCGGTGAAGGTCACCAGCGCGTGCTCGGGCTTGCCGCCCAGCACGCTGCTTTCGTTTACCTCCAGCCCCAGCCAGGTGCTCTCCAGGCTCCAGCGGCGCATCCCCTCTACATCCAGTTCATCCTGCTGCGCGGGAAGCGTAGTGGCCCGCAGATAGTCCACCAGCCCCAGTACATAAGCGCTGTAGCGCGAGCGCATCAATAGCTCGGCGCTCGGCGCGGCCATGCCTGCGTGATAGCGCCCGCAGCATTCGCCGAGGGCATCGCCGCTGCCGCAGGGGCAGTTCAGGTCGGTTGGACGCGGTTCGCTCATGTCACCACCAGTACTTGCCGAACATTTCAGGATTGGCCCAGAACCTGGCATTGAGCCAGTCCGGAACCTGCTTGTATTGCAGCAGGTCGTAAGTGAAGAGCGTCAAGGTCTGTCCGTCGCGCTGGAAGCGTTCGCTGACCTGCAGTGCCAGTGCATAGAAGTCCGTAGTCAGCCATTCGCATGCATCGAGATCGACGAGTACCGCCATCCGGCTGGTGTTCAGATTGCGGATGCTGCCGAGCAGCTCCAGGCCGTTGCGCTTGGGCAGATGCTCGAGGCAGTCGACGAATATGGCCAGGTCGTAGCGCTGGTTCGCCAGATCGTCAGGCAGCGGTGCGGGATCGGCGCGATCGAGCTGACACTCCGGGTGGCATTCGGCGTAGGCAGCCAGAGCAGGTTGATCGCTGCGCCCCACGAGCAGCACGCGTGTTGGGGCGTAATGGTCGAGCATTGCCGCAAGCGCTTGCTGCGGCGTATGCAGCGGTACAGGGTTTTCGCTCAACAGAGAATCCTCGTTTCAAAGGTGAAGACTAGCGCGGTGCCGTTTGTCGGCCTAGTCTGAAAAGTAACCGGAGCCGCCCGGATTCCCATGCGTGGCGTTTCTGGCTGAATGTCCATACTGGAGGTTTTGATCGATGAGTACATTACGGACAGCAGTACCCGTTATTGTCATGACCACGTTCCTGGCCGGTTGTGCAGGCGTGCAGAAGCAGGACTGGCCGACCTGTGCGGCTGTAGGTGGCGTGACTGGTGCCGCGCTGGGGGCCATCGAAAGCAGCACCTACGCCGGTTGGGGTGCGCTGATCGGTGGTGGCGTCGCGGCGGCCTATTGTTGGGCCAACGGCATGGAAGAGGAAACCGTCGCGGTCGTGGAAACGGTCGAGCCGATGCCCCAGACCCAGCCTGAGCCTGAGCCGGAACCGGCTGCCGCGCCGGTGCGCGTCGAACTGGACGTCAAGTTCGACTTCGACCGCGACGTGGTCAAGCAGGACAGCTACAGCGACATCCAGAACCTGGCCGATTTCATGAAGGAATATCGCCAGACCACCACCGTACTGGAAGGCCACACCGACTCGGTCGGCACCGACGCCTACAACCAGCGCCTTTCCGAGCGTCGTGCCAACGCCGTTCGCAGGGTGCTGGTGGATGAACTGGGTGTCGAGGGCAATCGCGTGAACGCCGTCGGTTATGGCGAGTCTCGCCCGGTCGCCGACAACTCCACCGAGGAAGGTCGCGCGATCAACCGTCGCGTGGAAGCCGAGGTCGAAGCGCGTCCCTGATCAATCAGCTGAGTACTGATCCAGCCGGGCCTTGCGCCCGGCTTTTTTTGGGGGCGAGTCAGAACAGGGGGCGGGCGCTGGCCAGTGCGACCACCAGCAGGCCCAGAATCAGGTTGATTCCCACCAGCCGGCGAATCTGCCCCAGCACTGCGCCGCCTGCTGGCCATTGCTCGGCCTCGACGGCTCTTTTGAGCGAGGGTAGCTGCAGCAGCTGGATACGCAGGAACAGCGCCAGCATCACCAGATACAGCCCCGCCATGATGTGCACATAGCGAGGCGCGCTTTCCAGCGGGCCGAATCGCATGTGCCACATGCCGATTCCGCTGATCGGCAGCACCAGCACCGCTACCCATACCCAGACGAAGAAACGGCGGAATACATCGGTCCACAGCCGCAGCCGCTCCGGCGCCTGCAGCATCGCCACGGCCGCTGGTCGCAGGACCATCCAGGCGAAGAACATGCCGCCGACCCACACCGTTGCGGCGAGTACGTGCAGTGCGTAAAGCAAGGCAAAAGGTGTCATGGGCAAATCTCCGGTGGCGGTTGGGCGAACGCGCGCTATCATAGCCGCCCGATCGAAGTACTGAAAATATATACAGCTCCGCGCCCATGCTCAGCACCGAACTCAAGTCCCAGATCCAGGGCGCCTATACCCGTTTCCTCGAAGCCAAGGGGCTTAAGGCCCGCTATGGCCAGCGCCTGATGATCGCCGAAGTCGCCAAGGTGCTGGGCACGGTCAAGGTCGACGATGAAGGTCGTCGTAGCAGCGAGCCGGCTGTCGTTGCCGTCGAGGCGGGTACCGGCACCGGCAAGACCGTCGCCTATAGCCTGGCCGCGATCCCCACGGCCAAGGCTGCCGGCAAGCGGCTGGTGATTGCCACCGCGACCGTCGCGCTGCAGGAGCAGATCGTGCACAAGGATCTGCCTGATCTGATGCGCAACAGCGGGCTCAGCTTCAGTTTCGCCCTGGCCAAGGGCCGGGGGCGTTACCTGTGCTTGTCCAAGCTGGACATGCTGCTGCAGGAAGGTCAGGCACAGAGCGCCACCGCGCAGTTGTTCGAAGAGGAAGGCTTTCGCATCGAGGTCGACGAGCGCAGCCAGAAGCTGTTCACCAGCATGATCGAAAAACTGGCCGGCAATCGCTGGGATGGCGATCGGGACAGCTGGCCGGAAGAGCTGGGCGATGCGGACTGGGGACAGCTGACCACTGATCACAGCCAGTGCACCGGACGACATTGCCCCAACTTCCAGCAATGTGCCTTCTACAAGGCGCGGGAAGGCATGACCAAGGTGGATGTCATCGTCACCAACCATGACATGGTGCTGGCCGACCTCGCGCTCGGGGGCGGGGCCGTACTGCCCGACCCGCGTGACACCATCTATGTGTTCGATGAGGGGCATCATCTGCCCGACAAGGCTATTGGACACTTCGCGCATTTCACTAGGCTGCGCTCGACGGCGGACTGGTTGGCGCAGGTGGAAAAGAACCTGACCAAGCTGCTGGCCCAGCATCCGCTACCGGGTGAGCTGGGGCGCCTGGTCGAAGGCATTCCGGAGATCGCCCGAGAGCTGCGTACCCAGCAACAGTTCATGTTCAGCGCCTGCGAGCAGGTCGCGGATTTCAAGGCTGGGGAGGACATGGAAGGGCGTGAGCGGCCGCGACATCGTTTCGTCGGTGGCGTCGTGCCAGGGCATCTGGTCGAGCTTGGCACTGAACTGAAGAAAGGTTTCGCCAAGCTGACCGATCTCTTCACCCGCATCGCCGAACTGCTCAAGGAGGCGATGGACGGCGAGACCGGCAGCGGCATCGCCAGCCACCAGGCGGAGGAGTGGTATCCCCTGTTCGGCAGCCTGCTGACGCGCTCGCAGGGCAACTGGGACCTGTGGACGGCCTTCACCGTCGAGGATCCGGAAGACAGCCCGCCGATGGCACGCTGGTTGACGCTGGCCGAAGGCGGCGCGCTGTTCGATATCGAGGTCAATGCCAGTCCGATCCTGGCTGCTGAAACGTTGCGGCGCAACCTCTGGAATGTCGCCTTCGGCGCCCTGGTAACCTCAGCCACGCTCACGGCGTTGAACAGCTTCGATCGCTACCGGATGCGAGCCGGCCTGCCCAAGGCGGCGGTCACTGCCGTGGTGCCGAGCCCCTTTCATCATGCCGATGCCGGCGAGCTCAGGGTGCCGGATCTGCAGGCTGACCCTCGTGATGCGCCGGCGCACACCGCCGCCATCGTCCGCGAGCTGCCGAAGCTGGTGGAAGGCGCCCGAGGAACGCTGGTGCTGTTTTCGTCGCGCCGGCAGATGCAGGACGTCTTCGATGGACTGGAGCGGGACTGGCGCCGACGCGTGCTGATTCAGGGCAATCTGTCCAAGCAGGAAACGCTGAACAAGCACAAGGCGCGCGTGGACGAGGGCGAACCCAGTGTGCTGTTCGGCCTGGCCAGCTTCGCCGAAGGCGTCGACCTGCCTGGGGCCTATTGCGAACACGTGGTCATCGCCAAGATTCCGTTTGCCGTGCCGGACGATCCGGTCGAGGCGGCATTGGCGGAGTGGATCGAGGCCCGCGGCGGCAATCCGTTCATGGAGATCGCTGTGCCGGACGCTTCGCTGCGGCTGGTCCAGGCGTGCGGGCGTCTGTTGCGGACCGAACAGGACCGCGGGACCATCACCTTGCTCGACCGGCGAGTGGTGACGCAGCGCTACGGCAAGGCGATTCTCAATGCCCTGCCGCCATTCAGGCGGCACATCGGCTGATCGGGCAGGATCACGGGCTGCGATAGCTGTCCATCACGGCATTGGCTGCCGGTTCCCTTGCCGGGCCGCGCTTGCAAGAATCACCCGCAATCAAACATGAGGGGTAGCGACGTGCAGGTTCAGGGTTATTTCGATCTTCGCTTCGAAGCGGTTCGCGATGCGTTTGCCGCATTGTTCGACGGCACCCAGCAACGCGGCGCCGCACTCTGTGTGCAGATCGGCGGCGAAACGGTGGTCGATCTGTGGGCTGGCGTCGCCGACAACCAGGGCGAGCAGGCCTGGCACAGCGACACGCTGGTCAACCTGTTTTCCTGCACCAAGACCTTTACCGCGGTGGCCGCGCTGCAGCTGGTCGAGGAGGGCAAGCTGGAACTGGATGCCCCGGTCGCGCGGGTCTGGCCGGAATTCGCGGCCAACGGCAAGGAATCGATAACCTTACGCCAGCTGCTTTGTCATCGCGCCGGGCTGCCGGCCATTCGCCAGCCGCTGGCGCCCGAGGCGCTCTACGACTGGACCTGCATGACCGACGCGCTGGCCGCCGAGCAGCCCTGGTGGGCACCGGGTACCGACCAGGGTTACGCCGCCATGACCTACGGCTGGCTGGTCGGGGAGCTGCTGCGTCGTGTCGATGGCTGCGGACCGGGCGAGTCGATCGTTCGTCGCACCGCGGCGCCCCTGGGGCTGGACTTCCATGTTGGCCTGGACGACAGCCAGGCCGATCGCGTCGCTTACCTGACCAGGACCAAGAACGACTTCGGCGACGCCTGCGCCCAGCGTCTGTTGAAGGCGCTGATGAGTGATGCTGCATCCATCAGCGCCCGCGCTTTCAACAATCCGCCATCCATCATGAGCAGCGGTAACAAGCCGGAATGGCGACGCATGGCGCAGCCGGCGGCCAACGGCCACGGCAACGCGCGCTCGCTGGCCGGCTTGTATACCGGTTTGCTTCAGGGCAGGCTGCTCGATGAGGCGGTCCTGCGTGAGATGACCCATGAGCACAGCGCTGGCGAGGACCGTACGCTGTTGGCCTCGACGCGCTTCGGCCTGGGTTGCTGGCTCGATCAGCCTGACGTTGCCAATGCGACGTTCGCCATGGGGCCGCGCGCGTTCGGCCATCCAGGTGCGGGTGGCTGCATTGGCTTCGCCGATCCGGAGCGTGAACTGGGGTTCGGCTTCGTCACCAATACTCTCGGGCCCTATGTGCTGATGGACCCGAGAGCGCAATCGCTGGCTCGCTGCGTGGCCGCCTGCCTGCATTGAACCACTCGTCACTTCAAGGCGGCCGGACTTTTCAAAAGAAGGACTTGCGTCCACAATTTCGAATCAAACTCAATAGTGGCATCTCATCTTCGATGCCCGTCCAAGAAACGCGTCTGGTGCACGGAAATTTTGCTCATGAACCTGCTGAAGAGCGCCTCCCTGATTCTCTGCATGATCGTCATCGCCGGCTGTAGCTCGAAGGGCGAGAAGAAACCCAGTGAGGCAGCGGCTCCGGTTGCGCCGAAGGTGGATTACGCCTGGCTTGACGAATATGAACCGAAGCTGCGCGATGCGCTGGTGGACAGCCGTTTCGAGGTCGAGCGCCGCGATAACGTGCTAGTGGTCACGGCACCAGTGGATTCCTCGTTCAATCCCGATCGTCCCGGCATGCTGTTGCCGGTGACCCTCGGCCCGATCACCCGCGTTGCGAAGCTGGTCGAGAAGGATGAGAAGACGGCGGTCGTCATCCTCGGGCATGCCGACAGCACCGGCGCGGACGACGTCAATCGCACCATCAGCCGTGAGCGCGCCAGCGCGGTCGCGGCGATCTTCCGCCTCAGTGGCTTCAAGCACGACCGCCTGCGTATTCGTGGGCTGGGCTCCGACATGCCGCGCGCGGCCAATGACAGCAAGGAAGGCCGGGCGATGAATCGTCGTGTGGAGATGGTGCTGGCGCCGCAGACCACGATGCTGGCACTTATCGCCAAGTACGAGCGGCCGGCAGAGCCTGCGACCCAGGTAGCCCAGGCCGAGGTCGCCAAGTAGGGGCTGGATCGAGTTCGACTGCAACAGGCCCGCATGCGGGCCTGTTTTCGTTGTGGCTGGTTGCCTTGAGTCAAGGCGTGACGGGCAAACGCGGATAAGCTTTTTCGGCAGGCCGGCTCGGTTCATGGTCGTCGCCCGATCCTGCGCCCTGATACGCTGAAAGCCTGCCTATTCGATGAAGGAGCCACGCGATGATCCAGACCCTGGCCGATATGCGCCGCGATTACACCCGTGACGGACTCAGCGAGGCCAACGCGCCCGACGACCCTTTCGGTCTGTTCCGTCAGTGGTTCACCGAGGCAACTCAGACCGAGCAGGCGCCCGTCGAACCCAATGCCATGTCTCTGGCAACCGTCGACGCCGACGGTCGGCCCCATTGCCGCATCCTGCTGCTCAAGGCGCTGGACGACCGCGGTTTCACGTTCTTCACCAACTACGACAGCGCCAAGGGGCAGCAGCTGGACGCGTCCCCCTATGGCGCCATGACGTTCTTCTGGCCGACGCTGGAACGACAGGTCCGTATCGAGGGGCGCGTCGAGAAGGTGACGGCAGAGGAATCGGATGCCTATTTCCAGGCGCGCCCGCTGGGCAGTCGGCTCGGAGCCTGGGCATCACCGCAGAGTCGGGTGATTCGCGATCGCGCTGAGCTGGAGCGGCTGCTGGCCGAGACCGAGCAGCGCTTCCTCGATAAGGCGCCCCATTGTCCTCCGCACTGGGGCGGCTACCGGCTGCTGCCGGAGCGCATCGAGTTCTGGCAGGGGCGGCCGAGCCGCCTGCACGACCGACTCGACTATCGCCTGGTCGCCAATGGCTGGCAGCGCGAGCGCCTGGCCCCCTGATTCGGTCGCTGCATTCGTGCCGCTCGCTCCCAGCGGGCTAGCGGCACGACGGTGAGCGGGTTGGTAATTTGCCGTAACCATCCGGCAAACCGGCGGGTTCGGAAAGTCACCTTTTATCCGGTGCGATATGGCAGGCTGGCCGTGCTCGGCGGATGGTACCCATCGTGTGGCCGCGCTCAGGCGTCGGGGTAGCGTTGGGCTTGTTGCTCGAGCCAACCTTGCAGGTCGCGCCGCTTGACCTTCTGGTTTTTCGCGTCGGCCAGGCGTTGCAGCATCCAGGCGCGCCGGTCGGGGTCGCTTCCGGCAATCGACAATGCCAGATCGCGATCGGCCCAGCGGCGGAAGCGAATGATCAGCCAGGCGTGAAAAGCCAGGCCAGCCACAGTAGTGATGGCTATGATGAAGTAATCCATGGTTCATCTCGTTGAAGGAACCTGATACGCCAGGTTCGACTCGCATAGGTATGCTTGGAAGATGGCGAATGCTGAGTCAGGGCGGTGAAGTTGCCAAGTGCCTTTTCGTCGCTGCCACCTAAGCCATCCCCCGGGAACGAAACAGCAGTCTGCAGGAGACTTTCAATGCGTAAATCCATCGTTGTCGCGTCCTTTACCGCCTTGGCGCTGACTCTGGGCGGCTGCGCCTCGAGCCTTACCGGCGATACCTATTCCCGGGACGAGGCGCGTGCTGTTCAGACCGTACGCTACGGCACAATCGAATCGCTGCGGCCCGTGAAGATCGAGGGAACCAAGACGCCGATCGGTTCAGGCGCAGGTGCCGTGGTCGGCGGCGTGGCCGGCAGTGGTGTCGGCGGTGGGCGCGGCAGTGCGGTCGCCGCGGTAATCGGTGCGGTCGCTGGCGGTATGCTCGGCGCTGCGGCCGAGGAGGGGATCACCCGCACCCAGGGGGTGGAGATTACGGTGCGCGAAGATGACGGCAACATGCGCGCCTATGTTCAGGCCGTTGAGCCGAATCAGGTATTCCGCGTCGGTCAGCGGGTGCGCATCCTCACTGTCAGTGGCACCAGCCGCGTGGCCCCTTGAGCGCGCCGAACATCGCCCACAGCTGAAGCCGGGGCGCTGTCTTCCGTTCCGATAAACGGGACGGAGGCGGCGCCTTTTGTTTTTCGAAATACATGAGTCCATGACGTCGGCATCATCCGTATGGATAATCGGGCACACATTTGTGTGCCGTTTCAGGCAGTTGCCGTGCCTGCAAGGATAAGAATGCCATCCGGACTGATGGCTTAAGGGGTCTCGTTCATGGCGCTTGCGCTGATTATCGCTTTGCCATTTCTGGGCATCTTCCTGCCCCTGCTTCTGGAGCGTTTCGGTCGTTCCGCCTGTGCCTTCGGTGCAGGTCTGGCGCCACTGGCAGCACTGGTTCTGTTGCTGACCAAACGGGCCGATGTCTTTTCCGGCCAAACCGAGATCATCCATTACACCTGGTTGCCGCAGCTGGGCCTGAACCTCAGCCTGCGGCTGGACGGGCTGGGCTTTCTGTTCGCCCTGCTGATTCTCGGCATCGGGTTGCTGGTAATCCTCTACGCGCGCTATTACCTGTCGAAGAAAGATCCCATGGGGCGCTTCTACGGGTTCTTCCTGCTCTTCATGGGTGCGATGCTCGGCGTGGTACTGTCCGAAAACCTGCTGCTGATGCTGATGTTCTGGGAGCTGACGAGCCTGTCGTCATTCCTCTTGATCGGCTACTGGAACCATCGAGCCGATGCTCGTCAGGGCGCGCGCATGGCACTGGCGGTGACTGGTGGCGGAGGGCTGGCGCTACTCGCCGGCATCCTGCTGATCGGCTACATCGTCGGTAGCTTCGAGCTGTCGACCGTGCTGGCATCGGGTGATCTGATCCGCGCCAACGCGCTGTACCCGCTGACGCTGATCCTGATACTGCTGGGCGTGTTCACCAAGTCCGCTCAGTTTCCGTTCCATTTCTGGTTGCCCCAGGCCATGGCTGCGCCGACGCCGGTATCGGCGTTCCTGCATTCGGCGACCATGGTCAAGGCCGGGGTCTTCCTCCTTGCCCGTCTGTATCCGGCCCTGGCCGAATCGGAGTGGTGGTTCTACCTGGTCAGCATGACGGGCCTGGCCACGCTGTTGCTGGGTGCCGTCATGGCGCTGTTCCAGCACGATCTCAAGGGACTGCTGGCCTATTCGACCATCAGCCACCTGGGGCTGATCACCCTGTTGTTCGGCCTGGACTCGCGTCTGGCCGCCGTCGCAGCGATCTTCCACATCATCAACCACGCGACCTTCAAGGCATCGCTGTTCATGGCCGCCGGCATCATCGATCACGAGACCGGCACCCGGGACATGCGGCGTATCAATGGCATGTGGAAGTACATGCCGCATACGGCTGCGCTGGCCATGGTCGCGTCCCTGGCCATGGCCGGTGTGCCGCTGCTCAACGGCTTCCTCAGCAAGGAAATGTTCTTCGCCGAGACCCTCGATCAGCACCTGCTGGGCAGCTTCTACTGGACGATTCCCGCTGCGGCCACGCTGGCTGGTGCGTTCTCGGTCGCCTATTCGCTGCGTTTCGTGCATGACGTGTTCTTCAACGGCGAGCCGGTCGACCTGCCGAAGTATCCGCCGCACGAGCCGGCGCGCTACATGAAGATCCCGGTGGAGATCCTTGTGCTGCTCTGCCTGCTGGTCGGCATGCTGCCCGCATTCACCGTTGGTCCGCTGCTCGCCGCCGCGGTGTCCGGGACGCTGAACGGCAACGTACCCGAGTACAGCCTGTCGATCTGGCACGGCTTCAATCTGCCACTGGCCATGAGCTTCGCGGCACTGATCGGCGGCATCCTGATCTATTCCCTGCGCAAGTGGGCGTTCCGCTGGTATGAGGGCCTGCCGACGGTCGATTCGCTGGAAGTGTTCGAGCAGGTGATGGCTGGGCTGACGCTGGGCGCACGTCATCTAACCTGCCTGCTGGATAATGGTTCGCTGCAGCGCTATGTCGCGCTCATGCTCATCAGCACCCTGGTGCTGGTGGTGTATGCGCTGACGCCGCTGCAAACGCTGCATGGTCCGGTGGCCCTGACGCCGCTCGACGCGATCACGGTGCTGGGCATGGTGATTCTCGCGCTCACGTCGCTGCTCACCGTGCTGTTCCACCGTCAGCGGTTGGTGGCGTTGATGGTGCTCAGCGTGGTCGGGCTCATGGTCGCCCTGGGCTTTGCCCGCTACTCGGCGCCGGACCTCGCGTTGACGCAGCTGTCAGTGGAAGTGGTGACCATCATCCTGCTGATTCTCGCGCTGTTCTTCATGCCCGATCGTACGCCGGCTGAATCCAGCAGCCTGCGGGCGTTCCGTGATTTCGTCCTGGCCGCCGGCTGCGGCACCATGGTGGCGCTGCTCGCCTATACGGTGCTGACGCGCCCCTACGACAGCATCGCTTCCTACTTCCTCGAGAACAGCGTCTCCGGCGGGGGCGGTACGAACGTGGTCAACGTGATCCTGGTCGACTTCCGCGGCTTCGATACCTTGGGTGAGATCGCCGTGCTGGCCATTGCCGGGGTCGGCATCTACAGCCTGCTCAGCGGCCTGCGCCTGCCACATCCGATCCGGGACGCCGGCGGGCGGTTGTGGTCACTGGACAAGCATCCGATGGTGCTGGACGCACTGGCGCGCGCGTTGCTACCGATGGCGCTGCTGATTTCCGCATTCATCTTCCTGCGCGGACACAACCTGCCGGGCGGCGGTTTCATCGCCGGCCTGATTACCGCCGTCGCGCTGATCCTGCAGTACATCGCCCATGGTGTGAGCTGGGCCCAGGCGCGGCAGCCGCTCAGCTACCACTCGCTGTGCGGCGCCGGCCTGCTCATTGCCGGAGCAACCGGCCTGGGCAGCCTGCTGCTGGGCTACCCGTTCCTGACATCCGCGTTCGATCATTTCCATCTGCCGCTCATTGGCGAATTCGAGTTGGCCACTGCAATGCTGTTCGATCTGGGGGTTTATCTGGTGGTTGTGGGCGCGACGTTGCTGATTCTTTCCAATATCGGCCAAGTCAGGCAGGACGATTCCAACAGGGAGGTGGTGTGATGGAAGCGGTATTCGCGATCACGCTCGGAATCATGACGGCAAGTGGTGTCTACCTGCTCCTGCGCGCCCGGATATTTCCAGTGGTCATGGGGCTGACGCTGATTTCCTACGCCGTCAACCTGTTCATCTTTTCCATGGGGCGCCTGGCTACCGGGGTTCCGGCCGTCATCGGCAAAAGTGCCGAGTACGGTGATCCGCTGCCTCAGGCATTGGTCCTCACGGCCATCGTCATCGGCTTCGCCATGACGGCCTTCGTCGTGGTGCTGTCGCTGCGCAGCATCGGTGAAGTGCGTACCGACCATGTCGATGGGCAGGAGCCCCGCAAATGAATCATGCGCTGATCCTCCCGCTGCTGGTGCCGTTGTTCGTTGGCGCGCTGTTGCTGCTGTGCCACCGCATGGGCAAGCCGGCCAAACGAATTCTCTCCTTGGCGGCGACATGGGCGCTGGTACCCATCGCGATCTGGCTGCTGCTGCTGGCCGACGACGGACAGCTGCGCGTCTATGCGCTGGGCAACTGGCAGGCGCCGTTCGGCATCATCCTTATGCTCGACCGTCTAAGCGCGCTGATGCTGCTGGTCACTGCGGTGCTGGCGGGCTTTGCCGTGCTGTACGCCTGCCGGGGCGACGACGAGCGTGGGCCGAATTTCCATGCGCTCTATCAGTTCCAGTTGCTCGGCATCAACGGTGCCTTCCTCACCGGCGACCTGTTCAACCTGTTCGTTTTCTTCGAGATCCTGCTGATCTCGTCCTATGCCTTGCTGTTGCACGGGCACGGCCAGCGCCGGGTTCGTTCGGGCATGCACTATGTGGTGCTGAATCTGCTCGGCTCGTCGCTGTTCCTGATCGGCGTAAGCATGCTCTACGGCCTGCTGGGCACCCTGAATATGGCCGATCTGGCGGGTCGCGTCAGTGCTGCCGATCCGGCGGACGCGCCCTTGCTCGCTGCGGCCGGTTATCTGCTGCTGGTGGTGTTCGCCCTCAAGGGGGCGATCCTGCCACTGTATTTCTGGCTACCGCGGGCCTATGCATCGGCTACGGCCCCGGTCGCTGCCTTGTTTGCAATCATGACCAAGGTCGGCCTGTACGCCATCGTCCGGGTGTTCACGCTGGTGTTCGGCAGCGAGGCGGGAACACTGAGCAACATGGTCGAGGACTGGCTCTGGCCGTTGGCGCTGCTGACGCTCGGCGCGGCCGTGATCGGTGCGCTGGCGGCGCGCAACCTGCAGGTACTGCTCGCCTATCTGGTGGTGGTCTCGGTCGGCACCCTGCTGGCCGGCGTGGCGCTGGGCACCGACGTGGGGCTTGCCGCGGCACTGTACTACCTGGTGCATAGCACACTGATTGCCGGCGGGCTGTTCTTGTTGGCCGATCTGATCGCTCGCCAGCGCGGCGACCTGGGCACCGATCTGATTTCCGCTCCGGCACTGCGGCAGCCGCTGCTGCTCGGCTCACTGTTCTTCATGGGCGCGATCTCGGTGGCCGGCTTGCCGCCGTTCTCGGGCTTCCTCGGCAAGGTGATGCTGTTGCGTGCCATCGACGTAGGCCCCGATGCGGTGGCGCTCTGGGCGGTTGTACTGGTCGGCGGGCTGGGCATGCTGATCGCCCTGAGCCGCGCCGGCAGTCTGGTGTTCTGGCGCCCGGCGTCAGAGGCGGTAGGGCAGGCTGCCGACCCGGTTCGCGTCATCGCCACGCTCGGTCTTCTGCTGGGTAGCGTGGTGCTGGTCGCCATCGCCGCGCCGCTGCAGGCGTTCGTGCAGGCTACGGCAGCGCAACTGCTCGATGTTGCACCCTATCTGCAAATCATCCAGGGAGGTGCGCAATGAAGGCTCGCTGGCTACCCAGCCCCGCGCTGACGATTTTCCTAGCACTGCTCTGGCTGCTGCTGCATAACACGCTGAGCTTCGGCCATGTCCTGCTCGGTCTGTTCCTGGGCTGGGGGATTCCGCTCCTGGTGCGGGGCTTCCTCATCGAGGTACCGCCGATACGCAAACCGCTGAAGCTGTGCCTGTTCACCCTCAAGGTCCTCTACGACATCGTCGTGGCGAATGTGCAGGTCGCCAAGCTGGTGTTGGGGCCGAAAGACAAGCTGCGCCCGGCGTTTGTCGAGGTGCCCATGGCGATCGGCAACGAATTCGCGCTGGCGACACTCACCAGCATCATTTCGCTGACGCCCGGAACGGTATCGGCCTGCCTCAGCCCGGATCGCCGCGTGCTCATGGTCCATGCGCTGGACGTGCCGGATGTCGATGCGTTGATCAGTGACGTCAAACGCAATTATGAAGCGCCACTGCTGGAGATATTCGAATGCTCGCCTACGTGATTCCGCTCTGCATGGCCGTGCTTGGAATAGCCGCCGTGCTGAACGTCGTTCGCCTGATCCAGGGGCCGGACATGCCTGATCGGGTGCTTGCGCTCGACACGCTGTATATCAACGCGCTGGCGCTTATCGTGCTGTTCGGCATCTGGCTGGCATCGGACCTGTTCTTCGAGGCGGCGCTGCTGATCGCGGTGATGGGCTTCGTCAGTACCGTGGCAGTCGGCAAGCATATGCTGCACGGCGACATCATCGACTGAGGAGGCGATATGCCATTCTGGATTGAAGTGCTGGTCAGCGTGTTCCTCATCATCGGCAGCCTGTTCGCGCTGATCGGAGCCATCGGGCTGTACCGTCTGCCGGATTTCTACACGCGTCTGCACGGGCCGACCAAGGCGACCACGCTTGGTGTGGGCGGCATCGTCATCGCCTCGATGCTGTTCTTCAGCAGCCGCAATGGCGGGCTGAGCCTGCATGAACTGCTGATCACGCTGTTTCTCTTCCTCACGGCTCCCGTCAGCGCGCACATGCTGGCCAAGGCTGCCATGCAGCAGAAACTGCCTGCCGTCGAGCAGACCCGCGGCAAACCCTGGGATTGATGCCCGCAGCTGACCGCGCGCCATGGCGCGGTCAGCCGCCGTTCAGATGACGATGCTGCTCGGCGAAGGCTGCTGCTCGTTTTCCTGCTGCAGCTCCTTGATGATCGCCTGTTGCAGGCGCAGGCAGAGTTGCGGGTCCGAAAGCGGCTGGTTGTCGGCGTCGGTCACGAAGAACACGTCTTCCACTCGTTCGCCAAGCGTGGCGATCTTCGCGTTCTGCACCGACAAGTCGAAATCCAGGAACAGCTGCCCGACCCGCGCCAGCAGGCCGGGACGGTCGGGCGCGATGATCTCGAGAATGGTCTGCGGGCGCTGCGTGTCGTTGTGAATGGTGACCTGCGGTGGGAAGGCGAAGTGCTTGAGCTGGCGCGGTACACGGCGCTGGATGATGGTCAGGTAGTCGTCCGGATTGCGCAGCGCGGCGATCAGTCCGCTGCGGATTTCCTCGATGCGCTCCGGGTTGTTGCCGATGGGGCTGCCGTCGGCTTCCAGCACGATGTAGGTGTCCAGGGTGAACTGGCTGCTCGAGGTGAGGATGCGGGCGTCATGGATGTTCAGGTTGAGCTGATCCATCGCCGCCACGGTTACCGCAAAGAAATCGTGCTGGTCCGGCGCATAGATGAAGATCTGCGTGCCGCCTTCGAACTCGCGCTGCGTGGTTTCCTTGATCAGGACCAGCGGGCCGCCATTGGCCGGGTGCTCGATGATCGCATCGGTGTGCCAGGCGACATCGGTGGCGGTGTGGCGCAGGAAATAGTCGTCACCCAGCTGCGCCCAGAGCTGCTCGGCATCATCCGGATCGGTGCCATGGCGCACCAGATCGTCGAGGGCGGCGCGCTGGGTCTGGCGAATCTGCTCTTCACGGCCCAGCGGATTCTCCAGCCCGCGCTTGAGCGCGCGCTTGGTCTCCGTATAGAGCTGGCGCAGCAGGCTGGCGCGCCAGGAGTTCCATAGCGTGGGGTTGGTGGCGTTGATATCCGCCACGGTCAGCACGTACAGGTAATCCAGGTGGGTCTCGTCGCCGACGCGCTGGGCGAAGTCGTTGATGACCTGTGGATCGGATAGATCCTTGCGCTGGGCGGTGGTGGACATGACCAGATGGTTCTCCACCAGCCAGACCACCAGTCGCGTATCCCACGCCGGCAGCTTGTGGCGACGGCAGAACTGCTCGGCGTCGACCGCGCCCAGCTCCGAATGGTCGCCGCCGCGACCCTTGGCGATGTCGTGGTAGAGGCCGGCGATGTAGATCAGCTCGGGCTTGGGCAGCTTCTCGACGAGTTTGCTGGCCAGCGGATACTTCTCGGCCACGCCTGGCTTGGTCAGCTTGCGCAGGTACTTGATAACGTTGAGCGTGTGCGCATCGACGGTATAGATGTGGAACAGGTCGTGTTGCATCTGCCCGACGATGTGGCCGAATTCGGGCAGGTAGCGTCCGAGGATGCCGTAGCGGTTCATACGGCGAAGGTTGCGGTGAATGCCTTCCTTGCACTTGAACAGCTCGATGAACAGGCTGGTGTTGCGCAGGTCCTGGCGAAACGTGTCGTCGATCAGGTAGCGATGGTCGCGCAGCAGGCGGATGGTGTCGGAGCGTACGCCCTGGATATCCGGATGCTGGGCGAGCAGCACGAAGGTTTCCAGGATGGCGAACGGCGTGCGCTTGAAGATCGCCGGGTTGCTGACTTCCAGATAGCCGTCGCGTACCTGGAAGCGGCTGTTGAGCGGAACGATCGGGCCTGATTCGCCTTCCCAGAGGATCACTTCGGCAAAGTGCTGGCCGACCAGATCGCTGAGCTCGGCGATGCTCATCACCACCCGGTAGTACTTCTGCATGAAGCGCTCGATGGCCAGCTTGGCATCGCTGTCTTCGTAACCGAGGAGGGCGGCAAGGCTGCGCTGGTGGTCGAACAGCAGGCGGTCCTCGGCCCGTCCGGCGAGCATGTGCAGGCCATAGCGCACCTTCCAGAGAAACTCCTGGGCGGCGGTCAGCAGGCTATGTTCGCCTTCGGTAATGAACCCCTGGTCGACCATGGCCTGCAGGTTGAGGGTGCCGAACTCGCGACGCGCGATCCAGAGGATGGTCTGGATGTCGCGCAGACCGCCGGGGGAACCCTTGACGTTGGGCTCCAGGTTGTACTCGGTGTTGTTGTACTTGGCATGGCGAGCGCGCTGCTCGTTGCGCTTGGCAAGGAAGAACTCCTTGCTCGGCCACATCTGCTGGGTACTGGTGACCTGCAGCATGGCCTGGCGCAGGCGCTCCGGACCGGCGATCGTGCGGCTTTCCATCAGGTTGGTGATGACGGTGAGGTCGGCACGCGCCTCATCGGCACACTCGGCCACCGAACGTACAGCCTGGCCGACCTCCAGGCCGATGTCCCAGAGGAGAGTGAGGAAGCCCTCGATCGGCTCGCGGAAGATTTCCTGGTCGTTCTCGTCCAGCAGGATCAGCAGGTCGATATCGGAATAGGGGTGCAGTTCGCCGCGCCCATAGCCGCCCACGGCGACCAGGGCGATGTCGGCGCCCTTGTCCCAATCGAAGCGGCTCCAGGCCGAGCGCAGGATCTGATCGACGAACCAGGCGCGATCCTCGATCAGGCGGCGAATGTCCCGCCCCGCCCTAAAGCGTTCGTCCAGCACCTGGCGTGCCTGGCGAATGGCCTTCTTGTACGCAGCGATGGGGCTGGCCTTGAGTGCGAGCTCCGCCTGGAACTGGCTGCGGTCAAACAGCTCCGGATCAACCTGGGGCATGCGAACGTCCTCCCATCAATGCGGCGGCGGGGTGTCTCAGGCTGAAGTGCGGGCGATGGTGTCGTCGCTGCGCAGCGTGAAGATCTCGTAACCATCGGCGGTGACCAGGATGGTGTGCTCCCATTGCGCCGAGAGCTTGCGGTCCTTGGTGATCGCGGTCCAGCCGTCGCCAAGCAGGCGTGTTTCCGGGCGGCCCTGGTTGATCATCGGTTCGATGGTAAAGGTCATGCCTTCCTTTAGCTCCATGCCGGTGCCGGCACGGCCGTAGTGCAGTACCTGGGGCTCCTCATGGAACACCTTGCCGATGCCGTGGCCGCAGTACTCGCGCACCACAGAGAAGCCGTTCTTCTCCGCATGCTTCTGGATGACTTCGCCGATGTCGCCGAGACGGGCGCCCGGACGGACCAGTTCGATGCCTTTATATAGGCATTCCTGGGTCACCTGGCAGAGGCGCTCGGCCCACTCGGGCACCTTGCCGACCATGAACATCTTGCTGGTGTCGCCGTGGTAGCCGTCCTTGATCACGGTGATGTCGATATTGAGAATGTCGCCGTCTTTGAGCGGCTTGTCGTTGGGAATACCGTGGCAGACCACATGGTTGATCGAGGTGCAGATCGACTTGGGGAAGCCCTTGTAGTTCAGCGGGGCCGGAGTCGCCTGTTGAACGTTGACGATGTAGTCGTGGCACAGGCGGTCGAGCTCCTCGGTGGTCACGCCCGGCTTGACGTGTTTGCCGATCATTTCCAGAACCTCGGCGGCGAGACGCCCGGCTACGCGCATCTTCTCGATATCTTCGGGCGTCTTGATGGTGACTGTCATGCAAACCTCTTAGTGCGCCGGCAGGCGAAGGCAATAAACGGAAAGCCGCGATGATAAACCAAAGCAGCCATGCCCTGCAGGAGAGGGGGCGATCGGCAGCCAAACACGCGGCGGATGGTCAAAGCAGTAGCCTGTCGATGGCCTTTATGCTATAAAACGCGCCGCTCGACGGGGACACCCCGTCGCGCTTAACCCCACACACGTGTCGACACGGTATCCTGGGTGCTCGCAAGAGTTGGATATCGGGACGCGTGGAGGCCTAACCCGACTTATTCGAGGACTTATCATGTCTCAAGTCACCATGCGCGATATGCTGAAGGCCGGTGTGCACTTCGGCCACCAGACCCGTTACTGGAACCCGAAAATGGACAAGTACATTTTCGGCGCGCGCAACAAGATCCACATCATCAACCTGGAAAAGACCCTGCCGATGTTCAACGACGCCCTGCGTTTCGTTGAGAAGCTGGCTGCAGGCAAGAACAAGATTCTGTTCGTCGGTACCAAGCGTTCCGCTGGCAAGATCGTTCGCGAAGAAGCTGCTCGTTGCGGCTCGCCGTATGTCGATCATCGCTGGTTGGGCGGCATGCTGACCAACTACAAGACCATCCGCGCTTCCATCAAGCGTCTGCGTGAGCTGGAAGCCCAGTCTCAGGATGGTACTTTCGAGAAGCTGACCAAGAAAGAAGCCCTGATGCGTACCCGTGACCTCGAGAAGCTCGAGCGCAGCCTGGGCGGCATCAAGGACATGGGCGGCCTGCCGGACGCCATGTTCGTCATCGACGTCGATCACGAGCGCATCGCCATTTCCGAAGCCAACAAGCTGGGCATTCCGGTAATCGGCGTGGTCGATACCAACAGCAGCCCGGAAGGTGTCGACTACATCATCCCTGGTAATGATGACGCCATCCGTGCCGTGCAACTCTACCTCGGCTCCATGGCTGATGCCGTTCTGCGCGGTCGTCAGAACGGTGCCGGTGGTGCTGACGAGTTCGTCGAAGAAGTAGCTTCCGAGGCGGCTCAGGGCTGAGTGCGACGCACTGCAGCTGATACCCGATAAACGAAAAGGGGGCTAGGCCCCCTTTTTGTCTCTTGCGAATTGATCACCTGTGTCTTTGGGTGAGTGGTTTAGAAACCAAATCGAGAGGATTCCCAACATGGCAGAAATCACTGCAGCCTTGGTCAAAGAACTGCGCGAGCGTACCGGCCAGGGCATGATGGAGTGCAAGAAGGCTCTGGTTGCCGCTGGTGGCGACATCGAGAAGGCCATCGACGACATGCGCGCTTCCGGTGCCATCAAGGCCGCCAAGAAGTCGGGCAACATCGCCGCCGAAGGTTCGATCGCCGTTCGCGTCGAAGGTGGCCGTGGTCTGATCATCGAAGTCAACTCGCAGACCGATTTCCTGGCTCTGCAGGACGACTTCAAGGCATTCGTCAAGGAGAGCCTGGACGAGGCCTTCGAGCAGAAGCTGACCGAAGTGGCTCCGCTGATCGCTTCCCGCGAATCCGCCCGTGAGGCCCTGGTTGCCAAGTGCGGCGAGAACGTCAACATCCGTCGCCTGAGCGCGGTTGAAGGCGAAGTCGTGGGTGCCTACCTGCACGGCCATCGCATCGGTGTACTGGTCACCCTGAAAGGCGGCGACGCCGAGCTGGCCAAGGACATCGCCATGCACGTGGCTGCCAGCAACCCGGCCGTCCTGAGCCCGGCGGATGTGTCCGAAGAGCTGATCGCCAAGGAAAAGGAAATCTTCCTGCAGCTCAATGCCGACAAGATCGCCGGCAAGCCGGAAAACATCGTCGAGAACATGATCAAGGGTCGTATCAACAAGTTCCTGGCCGAAGCCAGCCTGGTTGAGCAGCCTTTCGTCAAGGATCCGGAAGTCAAGGTCGGTGATCTGGCCAAGAAGGCTGGCGCTGAAATCGTATCCTTCGTTCGCTACGAAGTGGGCGAGGGCATCGAAAAGGCCGAAGTCGACTTCGCTGCCGAAGTGGCTGCTCAGGTCGCTGCGACCAAGAAATAAGACCGCTTCGGTGGTTCTGGCAAAGAGGCTGCCCGCTCACGCGCGCGGCCTCTTTGTCGAATTGGGCAGCGGATTTGTTTTTTTGTCACGGTATAGTCATCGCTTGGCACCAACCCCGAGTTGCGCTGTCAAAGCGCAGATATTTTTTGTCTGAGTCATTCAGACTTGGTCATAGCACGCCGCAGGAGATAACACGCCAATGGCTCAGCAGATGAGTGCACGCAATCCTCGCTATAAACGCATTCTGCTCAAATTAAGCGGCGAGGCCCTGATGGGGTCCGAGGACTTCGGCATCGATCCCAAGGTGCTCGACCGCATGGCCCTGGAAGTCGGCCAGCTGGTTGGCATCGGCGTCGAAGTCGGTCTGGTTATCGGTGGCGGCAACCTGTTTCGCGGCGCGGCGCTCTCGGCGGCCGGCATGGATCGTGTGACCGGCGACCATATGGGTATGCTGGCCACGGTTATGAATGCATTGGCCATGCGTGACGCCCTGGAGCGCTCGAATATTCCCGCGCTGGTGATGTCCGCCATTTCCATGGTCGGTGTCACAGACCACTACGATCGTCGCAAGGCCATGCGTCATCTCAAGAGTGGCGAAGTGGTGATCTTCTCTGCTGGAACCGGCAATCCATTCTTCACCACTGATTCGGCGGCCTGCCTGCGCGCGATCGAAATCCAGGCGGATGTCGTGCTCAAGGCCACCAAGGTCGACGGCGTCTATACGGCTGATCCCTTCAAGGATCCGAACGCCGAGAAGTTTGCCGAGCTCACGTACGATGAAGTGCTCGATCGCAAGCTCGGGGTGATGGATCTGACTGCCATCTGCCTGTGCCGCGATCACAGCATGCCGCTGCGAGTCTTCAATATGAACAAGCCCGGCGCCCTGCTCAACATCGTATTGGGCGGTGCCGAAGGAACCCTGATCGAGGAATCGAACGAATGATCAACGAGATCAAGCAAGACGCGCAGGAGCGCATGAAGAAAACCCTGGAAGCGCTGGACCATGCGTTCGCCAAGATTCGTACCGGTCGCGCCCACCCCAGCATCCTCGACAGCGTGATGGTCTCCTACTACGGCGCCGACACGCCGCTGCGCCAGGTTGCCAACGTGGTGGCAGAGGACTCCCGTACCCTGGCCCTGACCGTGTTCGACAAGAGCATGATCCAGGCCGTGGAGAAGGCCATCATGACCTCCGATCTGGGGCTCAACCCTGCTACTGCTGGCACCACCATCCGCGTACCAATGCCGGCGCTGACCGAGGAGACCCGCAAGGGCTATACCAAGCAGGCGCGCGCCGAAGCGGAGAACGCCCGCGTTGCGGTGCGCAACATCCGGCGTGACGCGATCGCTCAGCTCAAGGACCTGGTCAAGGAAAAGGAAATCAGCGAAGACGAGGAGCGTCGTGGTCAGGACGATGTCCAGAAGCTGACGGACAAGTACGTTGCCGAAATCGACAAGGCTCTCGAAGGAAAAGAAGCCGATCTGATGGCCGTATAAGGCCGGCATCGAGCTTTCGCGGCCACACGGAAACTTTCCGATGTGGTCGCGAGATGCCATCGAGCTGTTGCTTGCAGCTTTTTCTTTTGGTTCGCAGCGTGTTTTAGCGCAAGTAGAGTTGTTCATGGAAAAGGTCAGGCGGATCCCTGGGCGGAACGTACCCCGCCACGTGGCGATCATCATGGATGGCAATAATCGTTGGGCGAAGCGACGTTTGCTGCCTGGCGTGGCTGGGCACAAGGCGGGAGTCGATGCGGTTCGCGCCGTGATCGAGGTCTGTGCCGATTCCGGTGTGGAGGTGCTGACACTCTTCGCCTTTTCCAGCGAGAACTGGCAGCGTCCGGCCGATGAGGTCGGTGCGCTGATGGAGCTGTTCCTTTCCGCGCTGCGGCGCGAGGCGCGCAAGCTCGACGAGAATGGCATCCGCCTGCGCATCATCGGCGATCGCTCGCGTTTCCATCCCGAGCTGCAGGCGGCGATGTCGGAAGTCGAAGAAATGACCGCGGCCAACCATCGCTTCGTGCTCCAGGTTGCCGCCAATTATGGTGGTCAGTGGGACATCCTTCAGGCGGCTCAGCATCTGGCCACCGAAGCTCAGGCCGGGCGGCTCAATCCAGCCGAGATCACGCCGGCATTGTTCCAAAGCTATCTTGCTACAGGCGACATGCCGCTGCCGGATCTGTGTATCCGTACCGGTGGCGAGCGACGCATCAGCAATTTTCTGCTCTGGCAGCTCGCTTATGCCGAGCTGTACTTCTCCGACCTGTACTGGCCGGATTTCAAGCACGTGGCCATGCGCAAGGCGCTTGCCGATTTCGCGACGCGGCAGCGGCGATTCGGCAAGACGGGTGAGCAGGTCGAAAGCGAGGTCAAGGCCGAATGCTGAAGCAGCGAATCATCACCGCAGCCATTCTGCTGCCCATTGCGATCATCGGTTTCTTCCTACTCGAGGGGCTTGCCTTCGCGGTCTTCATTGGTCTGGTTGTAGCGCTGGGGGCTTGGGAGTGGGCGCGGATGGCGGGTTTTACCAGCCAGCCGGTACGCGTCGGTTATGCCGCACTGGTGGTGATTCTGCTAGGCCTGCTCTACCAGCTGCCGGGATTGGCGCCGTGGCTGCTGGCGGTGGCCGTACTCTGGTGGATGGCGGCCACCTACCTGGTATTGACCTACCCGCAAAGCAGCCGCCTGTGGGGCGGGGCGGGCGGTAGTCTGCTGATCGGCCTGGCGATCCTGCTTCCGTCGTGGCAGGCGCTGATCCTGCTCAAGCAGTGGGAGCTGGGCAACTGGCTGATACTGGCTGTGATGATCCTGGTATGGGCCGCCGACATCGGTGCCTATTTTTCCGGCAAGACCTTCGGCAAGCGAAAGCTCGCTCCGCAGGTCAGCCCTGGCAAGAGCTGGGAGGGGCTGATCGGCGGTCTGCTGACCAGTCTTGTGATCACCTTGGCTGTGGGTGTCTATCGTGGCTGGTCGGCGCGCGAGTTGATCCTCGCACTTCTCGGCGCCGCGCTGGTAGTGGCGATCTCGGTGATCGGTGACCTCACCGAAAGCATGTTCAAGCGCAGTTCAGGCATCAAGGACAGCAGTCAGCTGCTGCCCGGCCATGGCGGTGTGATGGATCGCATCGATAGTCTCACCGCGGCCATTCCGGTCTTCGTTGTGTTGCTATGGCTTGCCGGTTGGGGCGCGTTGTGAGTCGACCTTTGCAGATCACCATACTGGGCGCGACCGGCTCGATCGGCCTGAGCACGCTCGATGTCGTCGCCCGCCATCCGGATCGCTACGATGTTTTCGCCCTGACCGGCTTCAGCCGGCTTGCCGAGCTGCGTGCGCTCTGTCTCAAGCACCGACCACGCTATGCGGTCGTTAGTGATCAGGCGCAGGCGCGGATACTGCAGGATCAGCTGCATGCCGATGGCGTCAGCACTCGCGTGCTGGACGGCGAAGGTGGGTTGAGCGAAGTGGCAGCGCACCCGGAGGTGGACGTGGTAATGGCCGCCATCGTCGGGGCGGCAGGGTTGAAGCCTACGCTCGCGGCGGTGCAGTCCGGCAAGCGGGTGCTGCTGGCCAACAAGGAGGCGCTGGTCATGTCCGGTGCCTTGTTCATGCAGGCGTTGCGTGACAGCGGTGCCGTTCTACTGCCGATCGATAGCGAGCACAACGCGATTTTTCAGTGCCTGCCGACGGACTATTCGCAAGGCCTTGGGACCGTCGGTGTGCGCAGGATCCTGCTCACCGCTTCGGGCGGGCCGTTCCGAGAAATGGCGCCCGACCTTCTGAGCGATGTGACTCCCGAGCAGGCGTGCGCTCATCCCAACTGGTCCATGGGACGAAAGATCTCGGTGGATTCGGCGAGCATGATGAACAAGGGGCTCGAATTGATCGAGGCCTGCTGGCTGTTCGATGCACGCCCGCATCAGGTCGAGGTAGTCATCCATCCGCAGAGCGTCATTCATTCCATGGTGGACTACGTGGATGGCTCCGTACTGGCGCAGCTGGGCAATCCGGACATGCGCACGCCGATCGCGCATGCGCTGGCCTGGCCGGAGCGGATTGAGTCGGGCGTATCGGCGCTTGATCTGCTGCGGGTCGGGCGTCTGGACTTCCAGGCTCCCGATGATCGGCGTTTCCCTTGTCTGCGACTCGCCCGGACGGCGGCGGAGGTAGGTGGGACCGCGCCGGCAATGCTCAATGCGGCGAACGAGGTGGCCGTCGACGCGTTTCTCAATCGTCGCATCCGTTTCACCGAGATCGCGAGTATCATCGACGACGTGTTGAATCATGAGGCGTCGGTTCCCACCGTTTGCCTCGAAGATGTGTTGGCGGCTGACAGGCGCGCCCGGGATGTCGCCGGGCAGTGGCTGTACCGCAACGGGCGATAGGGGTCTGCCGGCCGAGCGGCTTGCAGTCGAACGTCACCAGACCCACCCCGGAGGAAAGTTATGGGCGCGCTCTACATGATCATCGGCACCCTCGTTGCGCTCGGGGTGCTGGTTACCTTCCACGAATTCGGTCACTTCTGGGTCGCACGGCGTTGCGGCGTCAAGGTGCTGCGGTTCTCGGTCGGCTTCGGCAGTCCGCTGGTGCGCTGGCATGATCGGCACGGCACCGAGTTCGTGATCGCCGCGATCCCGCTCGGCGGGTACGTCAAGATGCTCGACGAGCGCGAGGGTGACGTGCCACCAGCCCTGCTCGACAGTGCGTTCAATCGCAAGACGGTGCGGCAGCGCTTCGCCATTGTCTCTGCCGGTCCGCTGGCCAATTTCCTTCTCGCTCTGGTGTTCTTCTGGCTCCTGGCCATGCTCGGCAGTCAGCAGGTGCGTCCAGTGGTTGGGGCTGTGGAGTCCGGCAGCCTCGCCGCGCAGGCCGGGATGGCGGTCGATCAGGAGATCGTCGCGGTCAACGGCAAGCCTGTCAGTGGTTGGGGAGAGGTCAACCTGCAATTGGTACGGCGCCTGGGCGAAAGCGGTCAGCTCGACGTGACGGTGCGTGAGGTCGGCAGCTCTGCCGAAAGGCATCTGCAGATTCCGCTGCAGAACTGGCTTAAAGGTGTGGAAGAGCCGGACCCGATTACGGCGCTCGGCATTCGGCCATGGCGCCCACAGATCGCGCCGGTGATCGCCCAGCTCGATCCCGAAGGCCCTGCCCAGGCCGCCGGAATTCAACTCGGCGATCGGTTGATCAGCTTGAATCGGCAACCGCTTGACGATTGGCAGCAGGTAATCGACGCGGTCAAGGTTCTGCCCGGCGCGACAGCGGTTCTCGAGGTTGAGCGTGACGGGCAACGTGTTGATGTGCCGTTGACACTTGCCGCTCGCGGAGAGGGTGATGCGCGGCGCGGTTATCTCGGTGCGGGCGTCGAAGGCGGTGAATGGCCGGCCGAGATGTTGCGCGAGGTTCGTTTCGGCCCTCTGGATGCGGTGGTGGAAGGGGCGAAACGCACCTGGACCATGAGCCTGTTGACGCTCGATTCCCTGAAGAAAATGCTCTTCGGGGAGCTCTCGGTAAAAAACTTGAGCGGTCCGATAACGATTGCTAAAGTGGCGGGCGCTTCGGCCCAGTCCGGCCTTGGGGATTTCCTCAATTTCCTCGCCTATCTGAGCATAAGTCTGGGGGTTCTCAATTTATTGCCTATCCCGGTGCTCGATGGCGGCCATCTGCTCTTCTATCTCGTCGAGTGGGTCCGCGGGCGTCCGCTTTCGGAACGGGTGCAGGGATGGGGGGTACAGATCGGCATCAGCCTCGTGGTAGGGGTGATGCTGCTTGCATTGGTCAATGATCTTGGCCGTCTGTAACGCCGAATCCGTAGTGTCGCCGCGCCTAATTGCCGGTTCATTTATCAGGTTTGAATAAGAAAGGACTTCATGAAACGTCTGCTGCTACCTGCGGTTATTTCCGCATTGATGATTGCCGAAGTTCACGCTGAGTCCTTCACTATCTCCGATATCCGAGTCAACGGCTTGCAGCGGGTTTCCGCCGGCAGCGTTTTTGGTGCGCTTCCGTTGAACGTAGGCGAGGCGGCCGATGATGCTCGACTTGTCGATGCTACTCGCGCGCTCTTTCGAACCGGCTTTTTCCAGGACATCCAGCTTGGTCGTGAAGGCGATGTGCTGGTTATCAGCGTAGTCGAGCGTCCGTCGATTTCCGCCATCGAAATCGAGGGCAACAAAGCGATCAAGACCGAAGATCTCCTGTCAGGCTTGCAGCAGTCGGGGCTCGCCGAAGGCGAGATCTTCCAGCGTGCGACGCTCGAAGGCGTGCGCAACGAGCTGCAGCGTCAATATGTCGCCCAGGGTCGTTACTCGGCCACCATCGAAACCGAAGTGGTTGCCCAGCCGCGCAATCGCGTCGCGCTGAAGATCAAGATCAACGAAGGCTCGGTCGCTGCCATCAAGCACATCAACGTCGTGGGCAACTCGGTGTTCCCGGACGAGGATCTGGTCGACCTGTTCGAGCTGAAGACCACCAACTGGCTTTCCTTCTTCCGCAACGACGACAAGTACGCCCGCGAGAAGCTGTCCGGCGACCTGGAACGCCTGCGTTCCTATTACCTGGACCGTGGCTACATCAACATGGATATCACCTCGACCCAGGTATCCATCACGCCGGACAAGAAGCACGTCTATGTGACGGTCAACATCGACGAAGGCGAGCGTTACACCGTTCGCGACGTCAAGCTCAGCGGTGATCTCAAGGTTCCGCAGGAAGAGATCGAGGCGCTGCTCCTGGCGAAGGAAGGCCAGGTGTTCTCCCGCAAGGTGATGACCTCGACGTCCGAGCTGATCACCCGTCGCCTTGGCAACGAGGGCTATACCTTCGCCAACGTCAATGGTGTCCCGGAAGCGCACGACGAGGACAACACCGTCTCGATCACCTTCGTCGTCGATCCGGGCAAGCGTGCCTATGTCAATCGCATCAACTTCCGTGGCAACACCAAGACCGAAGATGAGGTGCTGCGCCGCGAGATGCGCCAGATGGAGGGCGGCTGGGCATCGACCTACCTGATCGACCAGTCCAAGACTCGCCTCGAGCGCCTGGGCTTCTTCAAGGAAGTCAACGTCGAAACGCCTCAGGTGCCTGGTACCGACGACCAGATCGACGTCAACTATAGCGTCGAGGAGCAACCGTCCGGCTCGATCATGGCCAGTATCGGCTTCGCGCAGAACGCCGGCCTGATCCTTGGCGGTTCCATCAGTCAGAACAACTTCCTTGGTACCGGTAACCGTGTCTCGCTGGGCTTGACCCGCAGCGAGTACCAGTCGCGCTACAACTTTGGCTTCGTCGACCCCTACTGGACCGAAGATGGCGTCAGCCTGGGCTACAACGCCTTCTATCGCACCACCGACTACGACGAGCTGGACTATGACGTCTCCAGCTACTCGGTGGATAGCCTGGGTGCCGGTATCAACATCGGCTACCCGATCAGCGAGACCTCGCGTCTGTCCTTCGGGTTGACCGTGCAGCAGGACGATCTGGATACCGGTCGCTATACCGTCGATGAGATTTTCGACTTCATGGAAGAAGAGGGCGATAGCTTCCTCAACTTCAAGGCATCGGTCGGCTGGTCGGAGTCGACGCTGAACCGCGGCGTGCTGGCCACTCGCGGTCACTCCCAGAGCCTGGTCTTCGAGACCACCGTGCCGGGTAGCGATCTGTCGTTCTACAAGCTGGATTACAACGGCCAGCTGTTCGTGCCGATGACGAAGGATTACACCCTGCGCATGCATACGCGCCTGGGCTACGGTGATGCCTACGGTTCCACCTCCAGCCTGCCGTTCTACGAGCACTATTACGCGGGTGGCTTCAATTCCGTCCGTGGTTTCGAGGACAGCAGTCTTGGCCCGCGGAGTACGCCGAGCGATGGCTCGCGCCCCGGTACCATCGCCGATCCGGACCAGGATCCGTTGCCATTCGGTGGTAACGTGCTGATCCAGGGTGGCCTGGAGGTGCTGTTCCCGATGCCGTTCGTCAAGGATCAGCGTTCACTGCGAACCTCGGTGTTCTGGGATGTTGGTAACGTGTTCAATACCAATTGCCCGTCCGGTGCCGCCAATTGCAGCGATATCGATTTCGGTGACATGGCCAGTTCGGTCGGTGTCGGCTTGACCTGGATTACCGCGATGGGACCATTGAGCTTCAGCCTGGCGATGCCGGTGGTGAAGCCGGACGATGCCGATACCCAGGTATTCCAGTTCTCGCTGGGACAAACGTTCTAGCATTGGGGCGCCATGCTTCAGTGCTTTCTTTCAGGAGTGGTGTGTACCGTGCGTAAGTTGACTCAACTGTTTCTCGTCGTTGCCGCGCTGGTGGCGACTCCCGCATTCGCCGAAATGAAGATCGCCGTCATGAACTATCAGATGGCATTGCTGGAGTCCGACGCGGCCAAGCGCTACGCGGTCGACGCCGAGAAGAAATTCGGTCCCCAGCTGAGCAAGCTCAAGACGCTGGAAAGCGATGCCAAGCGCATCCAGGACCGCTTGGTCAAGGACGGTGACAAGATGCAGCAGGCCGAGCGTGAGCGCCTTGAGCTGGAGTTCAAGCAGAAGGCCCGTGACTTCCAGTTTCAGTCCAAGGAGCTGAACGAGGCGAAGGCCGTCGCTGACCGTGACATGCTCAAGCAGCTCAAGCCCAAGCTGGATCAGGCAGTCGAAGAAGTCATCAAGAAGGGTAACTACGACCTGGTGTTCGAGCGTGGCGCCGTGGTGGATGTCAAGCCGCAGTTCGACATCACCCGCCAGGTCATCGAGCGCATGAACCAACTGCGCTGACATGGCCGGCGCAGTGTTTACGCTCGGTCAGCTGGCCGAGGAGCTGGGTGGCAGCCTGCGCGGCGATGCCGCCCGAGTCATCGACGGGCTTGCCACTTTGCAGGAGGCTGGCCCGTCTCAGCTGAGCTTTCTGGCCAATACCCAGTATCGCAAGTACCTGGCTTCTACTCGGGCGGGCGCGGTATTGCTTTCGTCCGATGATGTGAAGGGCTACCCGGGCGCGGCGATCATCGTCAGCGATCCGTATCTTGCCTACGCGCGGGCATCCCACCTGTTCGAAACTCGCCCGGCATCTTCTAGCGGTGTGCATCCGACTGCGGTCGTCGCGCCCGATGCCGAGGTTCATCCGTCGGCGAGCATCGGTGCCTACGTGGTGATCGAGGCGGGGGCGTGTATCGAGGCGGATGTGGAGATCGGCGCGCAGTCGTTCATCGGTGCGCGCAGTCGGGTCGGTGAAGGCGGTCGTTTGGCGCCGCGTGTGACGCTGTATCACGATGTGCAGATCGGCAAGCGAGTGGTCATCCAGTCGGGTGCGGTGATCGGCGGCGAGGGATTCGGTTTTGCCAAGGAAAAAGGTGCCTGGCAGAAGATCGCCCAGATCGGCGGCGTGCGCATTGGCGACGACGTCGAGATCGGCTCCAACACGACCATCGACCGTGGTGCGCTCTCCGACACGCTGATTGGCAACGGCGTCAAGCTCGACAACCAGATCATGATCGCGCACAACGTGCAGATCGGCGACAACACCGCGATGGCTGGCTGCGTGGGAATTTCCGGCAGTACCAAGATCGGGCGCAACTGCATGATTGCAGGTGGCGTCGGCATGGTCGGCCACATCGAGGTCTGCGACAACGTTTTCGTGACTGGAATGACGATGGTCACGCGTTCCATTACCGAGCCTGGAAGTTATTCTTCCGGTACGGCCATGCAGAATGCGGCCGATTGGAGAAAAAGCGCTGCGCGCATTCGGCAGCTGGACGACATGGCGCGTCGGTTGCAGCAGCTGGAGAAAAGCTTGGCCGCCGTGACTCAGGGTCAGAATCCGTCTTCTGATGCCTGAACTTACCGTCTGATCCGGTTTTTTCGGGGTAACTGCCTGTGAGTGCTGGCGCGAGCTTCGGCGCAGGCGGCCCTATACTTTTTTACAGGCTCTTTCCTGACATGATGGATATCAACGAGATTCGCGAATATTTGCCTCACCGCTACCCGTTCCTGCTGGTGGATCGGGTGACGGAACTGGATGTCGAGGCCAAGCGCGTTCGCGCCTACAAGAACGTGACCATCAATGAGCCGTTCTTCAATGGGCATTTCCCGCAGCACCCGATCATGCCGGGCGTGCTCATCATCGAAGCCATGGCGCAGGCCGCTGGGCTCCTGGGCTTCAAGATGATGGGTGTCAAGCCATCCGATGGCACGCTTTACTATTTCGTCGGTTCTGACAAGCTGCGGTTCCGCCAGCCGGTACGCCCCGGCGACCAGCTGGTTCTCGAGGCGGATTTCCTGAGCAACAAGCGCGGTATCTGGAAGTTCGATTGTCGCGCTACCGTCGATGGCAAGCCGGTCTGCTCGGCTGAAATCATCTGCGCGGAACAGGAAATATGAGTTTGATCGACCCTCGCGCCATCATCGATCCTGCCGCTCGGCTGGCGGATGACGTCCAGGTGGGGCCCTGGTCGATCATTGGTCCGGATGTCGAAATCGGCGAGGGTACGGTGATCGCGTCGCACGTGGTCATCAAAGGGCCGACCCGTATCGGTCGGCACAATCGCATCTATCAGTTCTCCTCGGTAGGCGAAGATACGCCTGACCTGAAGTACAAGGGCGAGCCGACTCGACTGGTGATCGGCGATCACAATGTGATTCGCGAGGGTGTCACCATCCATCGCGGCACCGTGCAGGATCGCTCCGAAACCACCATCGGTGATCACAATCTGATCATGGCGTACGCGCATATCGGCCACGACAGTGTCATCGCCAACCACTGCATCCTGGTCAACAACACCGCGCTGGCGGGGCACGTGCACGTGGGGGACTGGGCGATTCTGTCCGGCTACACCCTGGTCCACCAGTTCTGTCACATTGGGGCGCACAGCTTCTCCGGCATGGGGACGGCGATTGGCAAGGATGTGCCGGCATTCGTCACCGTATTCGGCAACCCGGCAGAAGCGCGCAGCATGAACTTCGAGGGCATGCGTCGTCGCGGGTTCAGCGCCGAAGCCGTGCACGCTCTGCGCAATGCCTACAAGATCGTCTATCGCAAAGGGTTGACGGTGGAGGCAGCGCTCAGCGAGCTGGCCGAGAGTGCGGCGGCCTTCCCGGAGGTGGCGATCTTCCGCGACTCCATCCAGGCTTCGACTCGTGGCATCACCCGCTGAGATGAGCAGGCCGCTCAGGGTTGCCCTGGTCGCCGGGGAATCCTCTGGTGACATTCTCGGCGCGGGCCTGATGCAGGCGCTGAAGGCGCAACACGCCGATGTCGAGTTCATTGGCGTCGGTGGTCCGCGCATGCAGGCCGAAGGGCTGCAATCCTATTTCCCGCTGGAGCGACTGGCCGTGATGGGCCTGGTCGAAGTGCTCGGCCGTCTGCCGGAGCTGCTGGCGCGCCGCAAGCGCCTGGTGGATACACTGATCCAGCAGCGGCCCGATGTGTTCATCGGCATTGATGCCCCTGACTTCAACCTGGGGCTCGAGCTCAAGCTGCGTCGAGCCGGGATCAGGACAGTGCATTACGTCAGCCCATCGGTCTGGGCCTGGCGCCAGAAGCGGGTGCTGAAGATCCGGGAAGCCTGCGATCTGATGCTGACGCTGTTCCCCTTCGAAGCCAGGTTCTACGACGACCATCAGGTCCCGGTGCGCTTCGTCGGTCATCCTCTGGCCGATACCATTCCGCTATGTGCCGACCGAGCAGCCGCGCGGTTGGCGCTCGGTTTGCCGGAGCAGGGCACGATCGTCGCGCTGATGCCGGGCAGTCGGGGCGGCGAGGTGGCTCGCCTGGGCGAGCTGTTCCTCAGTGCCGCCGAGCGGTTGCGCGCCATGCGGCCCGGCATTCGTTTCGTCATGCCCTGCGCCAGCCCGGAGCGCCGGCTGCAGCTGGAGCAGATGCTGGCGACCCGCGACTTGCCGCTGACGCTGCTCGACGGCCGCTCCCACGAGGCGCTGGCCGCCTGCAACGCAGTGCTGATCGCTTCCGGCACCGCCACGCTCGAAGCGCTGTTGTTCAAGCGCCCGATGGTGGTGGCCTACAGCGTGGCACCGATGACCTATCGCATCCTGCGCCGGTTGGTTAAAAGCCCCTACGTTGCGTTGCCCAATCTGCTGGCGCAGCGCCTGCTGGTGCCGGAGCTGCTGCAGGACGCGGCGACACCGGAGGCGTTGGCCCAGGCGCTATCGCCGCTGCTGGACGATGGCGAAGTGCAGACGGAAGGCTTCGACAGCATCCATCGCACGCTGCGCTGCGATGCGTCGAGCCAGGCTGCGGACGCGGTTTTGCGGCTGGTAGGGGCGCGCTGATGCAGTTCGGGCTCGATTTCAATCTCGTGGAAGAGCTGGTCGCGGGTGTCGACGAAGTGGGTCGTGGGCCGCTGTGTGGGCCGGTCGTGACGGCGGCCGTGATTCTCGACCCGGCAAGGCCGATCGAAGGCCTGAACGACTCGAAGAAGCTGACCGAGGCTCGCCGAGAGGCCCTGTTCGACGAAATCCGGGAGAAGGCGGTCGCCTGGTGCATCGCCCGTGCCGAGGTGGAGGAGATCGACCAGCTCAATATCCTGCATGCCACCATGCTGGCCATGCAGCGCGCGGTCGAAGGGCTGAGTGTCACGCCGCGGCTGGCGCTGATCGACGGCAATCGTTGTCCCCAACTGGCTGTGCCCAGCGCGCCGGTGATCCAGGGTGATGCACAGGTTCCGGCAATCGCGGCGGCGTCCATTCTGGCCAAGGTCAGTCGTGACCGAGAAATGCAGGCGCTGGATCTGTGCTATCCGGGCTATGGTCTGGCCGGCCACAAGGGCTACCCGACGCCGAGCCACCTCGAGGCGCTTCGTCGCCTCGGGCCCACGCCCATTCATCGGCGCTCGTTTGCGCCCGTCCGCGCGATGCTCGAGCAGGTGAGCATCGAGGTAGAGGTTCCGGCCAGCGTCCTGCTGGTCTAGGGCTCGCCGGCTGCCACGGGCAGAGGTTCCGCTCTGCCTTCATGCGCTTCTGCGATCACGGTTTGCAATGGCTCTGGCGGTCGGTAGGTTCGCCAGCGGACGATTGCTTTCCGGTACAATCCCGCGCTTGTCGTTCTGCCAGCTCAAGGTCTGTTCATGCCTGCTTCCTTCGTCCATCTCCGTCTGCATACCGAGTACTCGCTGGTCGATGGCCTGGTGCGCGTCAAGCCGCTGATCAAGGCGGTGGCGGCGGGCGGAATGCCCGCGGTGGCGGTGACCGACATGAGCAACATGTGCTCGCTGGTGAAGTTCTACAAGACGGCGCAGGGCGCCGGAATCAAACCGATCTGTGGCGCCGATATCTGGCTGGCTGGCTGCGACGAGGATGGTCCGCTCAGCCGCCTGACGCTGCTGGCGATGAACCCCAAGGGTTATCGCAATCTCACCGAGTTGATTTCTCGCGGCTGGACCGAAGGCCAGCGCAACGATCTGGTCATCATCGAGCGGGAGTGGGTCAAGGAAGCGGCCGAAGGGCTGATTGCGCTTTCCGGTGCCAAGGAAGGGGAGATCGGCCACGCTCTGCTCAATGGCGACGAAGCGCTGGCGGCGTCGCGTCTTGCCGAATGGCGCGAGGTATTCGCCGATCGCTTCTACCTGGAAGTGCAGCGCACCAACCGGGTCAATGACGAAGAGCATCTGCATGCGGCCGTGGCGCTGGCCGAGCGCAGCGGCGCGCCGCTGGTGGCGACCAACGACGTGCGCTTTCTCAAGCAGGAAGACTTCGAGGCGCATGAAACCCGCGTCTGCATCGGTGAAGGGCGCACTCTGGACGACCCGCGTCGCCCGCGTACCTATTCCGATCAGCAGTACCTGAAGACGCCCGAGGAGATGGCCGAGCTGTTCGCCGACCTGCCCGAGGCGCTGGAAAACACCGTCGAGATCGCCAAACGCTGCAACATCGAAGTGCAGCTGGGCACCTACTTCCTGCCGAACTTCCCGGTTCCCGAAGGCATGACCATCGACGACTACCTGCGTCAGGTCTCGTTCGAGGGCCTGGAGGAGCGCCTGGAAGTCCTGCTGCCAAAGGACACGCCGGACTACGAGGCGAAGAAGCAGGTCTATATCGACCGCCTCGAGTTCGAACTGGGCACCATCATTCAGATGGGCTTTCCCGGTTACTTCCTGATCGTTATGGACTTCATCAAGTGGGCCAAGAACAACGGCGTGCCGGTCGGCCCGGGCCGCGGTTCGGGTGCCGGCTCGCTGGTGGCCTACGTGCTGAAGATCACCGACCTCGATCCGCTGGCCTACGACCTGCTGTTCGAGCGCTTCCTCAACCCCGAACGTATTTCCATGCCCGACTTCGACGTCGACTTCTGCATGGACGGCCGCGACCGGGTCATCGATTACGTGGCCGAGGCGTACGGGCGCAATGCGGTGAGCCAGATCATCACCTTCGGCACCATGGCGGCCAAGGCGGTGGTGCGTGACGTGGCGCGGGTCCAGGGCAAGTCCTATGGCCTGGCCGACCGTCTGTCGAAGATGATTCCTTTCGAGGTGGGCATGACCCTCGAGAAGGCCTACGAGATGGAAGAGCCGCTGCGCGACTTCCTCGCCGTCGACGAGGATGCCCGCGAAATCTGGGAGATGGCGCTCAAGCTCGAAGGCATCACCCGCGGTACCGGCAAACACGCCGGTGGTGTGGTGATCGCGCCGACCAAGCTCACCGACTTCGCGCCGATCGCCTGTGACGAGGAGGGCGGCGGACTGGTGACCCAGTTCGACAAGGACGACGTCGAGCAGGCCGGCCTGGTGAAGTTCGACTTCCTCGGCTTGCGCACCCTGACCATCATCAAATGGGCGCTGGAGACCATCAACCGCGAGCAGGCCAAGAAGGGCCTGGAACCGGTCAACATCGACTTCATCCCGCTGGACGACAAGCCGACCTACCAGCTCCTGCAGAAGGCCGAGACCACGGCCGTGTTCCAGCTCGAATCGCGCGGCATGAAGGAGCTGATCAAGAAGCTCAAGCCCGACTGTCTGGAAGACCTCATCGCGCTCGTGGCCCTGTTCCGCCCCGGCCCGTTGCAGTCGGGCATGGTGGACGACTTCATCAACCGCAAGCACGGCCGTGCGGAAGTCTCCTATCCGCACCCGGATTATCAGTACGCCGGGCTGGAGCCGGTGCTCAAGCCCACCTACGGCATCATCCTGTACCAGGAACAGGTGATGCAGATCGCCCAGGTAATGGCCGGCTACACCCTCGGTGGCGCCGACATGCTGCGCCGCGCCATGGGTAAGAAAAAGCCGGAGGAAATGGCCAAACAGCGCGGTGGCTTCATCGAGGGTTGCGCCAACAACGGGATCGATGCGGACCTGGCAGGCAACATCTTCGATCTGGTGGAAAAATTCGCCGGCTACGGCTTCAACAAGTCGCACTCGGCCGCCTACGGCCTGGTGTCCTACCAGACGGCCTGGCTCAAGGCGCACCACCCTTCGCCGTTCATGGCGGCCGTGCTCTCGGCGGATATGCACAACACCGACAAGGTGGTGATCCTCATCGAGGAATGCCGCAGCATGAAGCTGCGCATCGATCCGCCCGATGTGAACGTCTCCGAATTCAAGTTCACCGTCAACGACGATGGCCGTATCGTCTATGGCCTGGGGGCAGTGAAGGGCGTGGGTGAGGGGCCGGTTGAGGCTATCGCCGAATGCCGTGCCGAAGGCGGCCCGTTCAAGGATCTGTTCGATTTCTGCGCACGCATCGACCTCAAGCGCATCAACAAGCGCACCCTGGAAGCGCTGATCCGCTCCGGCGCGCTGGACCGCCTGGGGCCGTACTTCTTCGAGGAGGCCAAGGCCTATCAGGCCAACATCGACCGCAATCGCGCGGTACTGCTGGCGGCGATGGAAGAGGCGGTGCAGGCCGCCGAACAGACGGCGCGCAGCGCCGAGAGCGGTCACATGGACCTGTTCGGCGGCCTGTTCGCCGAGCCGGAGGCCGACGTCTATGCCAATCACCGCAACGCCCGCGAGCTGTCGCTCAAGGAACGTCTGAAAGGCGAGAAGGACACCCTCGGCCTGTACCTCACCGGCCATCCGATCGACGAATACGAGGGCGAGATCCGTCGCTTCGCCCGCCAGCGCATCATCGATCTGCGCCCGGCGCGTGGCGAACAGACCATCGCCGGGCTGATCGTCAATTTGCGAGTGATGAAGAACAAGAAGGGCGACAAGATGGGGTTCATCACCCTGGACGACCGCTCCGGGCGCATCGAGGCCTCGTTGTTCGCCGAAGCGTTCAACAGCGCTCAGGCCCTGCTGCAGACCGATGCGTTGGTAGTGGTGGAGGGCGAGGTGAGCAACGATGATTTCTCTGGCGGTCTGCGCCTGCGAGCCAAACGTGTCATGAGCCTGGAGGAAGCGCGTACCGGTCTGGCCGAGAGTCTGCGGGTCAAGGTCGCCGGCGAGGCGCTCAAGGGCGAACGCATGCGCTGGCTGGCCGAGGTCTGCGGTCGCCATCGCGGGGCCTGTCCGATCACGCTGGAGTACACCGGACATGATGCACGGGCGCTTCTGCAGTTCGGTGAGGATTGGCGGATCGATCCGGCGGACAACTTGATTCAGGCATTGCGTGACCAGTTCGGACGCGACAACGTCTTCCTGCAATACCGATAGAGGGCCATGGCCCGGGATGCCACCGAGGTGCGCGTTCCGAGCCAGGCCTGAACGGCCCGGCAGTGACCGGGTCATGGTTTCAGAACAATTTTTGTTCGACCTGAATGCGCCGCTCCCGTAAGGTAAGGCGCAAAAAACGGAACAGCCTCCCGGCCGCCTGGCCGTCGACGCATGACGGATGCCTATGAACCCGAACTTCCTGGATTTCGAACAGCCGATCGCCGACCTGCAAGCCAAGATCGAAGAATTGCGCCTGGTTGGTAACGACAACTCGCTGAACATCGGCGATGAGATTGCCCGCCTGCAGGACAAGAGCGAGTCGCTCACCGAAAGCATCTTCGGCAATCTGACCAGCTGGCAGATCGCCCGTCTGGCCCGCCACCCGCAGCGGCCCTATACCCTTGACTACATCAATCACCTGTTCACCGAGTTCGAAGAACTGCACGGTGATCGCCATTTCTCCGATGACGCGGCCATCGTTGGTGGTACCGCGCGTCTGGACGGCCAGCCGGTGATGGTCATCGGCCATCAGAAGGGCCGTGAGGTACGTGAGAAAGTGCGTCGCAACTTCGGCATGCCGCGCCCCGAGGGCTACCGCAAGGCCTGCCGTCTGATGGAGATGGCCGAACGCTTCAAGATGCCGATCCTGACCTTCATCGACACCCCAGGCGCCTATCCGGGTATCGATGCCGAAGAGCGCAACCAGAGCGAGGCCATTGCCTGGAACCTGCGCGTGATGGCGCGTCTGAAGACGCCGATCATCGCCACTGTGATTGGTGAGGGTGGTTCTGGCGGTGCGCTGGCCATTGGTGTCTGCGACCAGCTGAACATGCTGCAATACTCCACCTACGCGGTGATCTCTCCGGAAGGCTGCGCCTCTATTCTCTGGCGCACCGCCGAAAAGGCGCCGGAAGCCGCCGAGGCCATGGGTGTTACCGCCGAGCGCCTGAAAGATCTGGGTATCGTCGACAAGGTGATCCCCGAGCCGCTGGGCGGCGCGCATCGCAATCCGGCCGTCATGGCTGCGGCCATGCGCGAGCAGCTCAACAGCCAGTTGCACATGCTCAAGTCGCTGGATACCGATGCGCTGCTGGCGCGTCGCTATGAGCGTCTGATGAGCTACGGTATCGCCTGAGTCATCCCTGTGCGTGCTTCGCCTCTCTGAGCGAGGCACGCCAGGATTCGCTGTCGGGCCTTCGCTCGCGGCTTTCGCTCCTGAGCCTTATGCTTGCCGGCATTCTCGATTTTCGAAGCGCCCGCATGTCCCTCGATTCCCTTCTCCTTTCCCGTCTTGCTCCGTGGCGCAGCTCATCGGCGTGGTGGGTGGCGTTCTCCGGCGGTCTCGACTCCACCGTTTTGCTGCATGCGTTGACGCGGCTGTCTGAGCGTCAGGCGCTGCCGGTGATTCGTGCGATCCATGTGCATCATGGCCTGCAAGCCGCTGGTGATCACTGGCCGGCACACTGTCAGCGAGTCTGCGACCAGCTCGGCGTCACGCTGGAAATCGTGCGTGTGCGGGTGGTTCCCGGTGCCAGTCTGGAGCGGGCTGCGCGCGATGCCCGCTACCAGGCGTTCAGCGCCTGTGTAGGGGAGGGTGAGCTGCTGCTGACCGGGCAGCACCGCGATGACCAGGCCGAGACGCTGCTGTTCCGCCTGTTGCGCGGCGCCGGTGTGCGCGGGCTGGCGGCGATGCCGGATGTGCGATCGATGGGGCGCGGCAGCCTGGTTCGGCCGTTGCTGGAGGTCTCCCGGGCCGAGTTGGAGGATTATGCGCGTGCCAACGGTCTCGCCTGGGTCGAGGATCCCAGCAATCAGCAGCTGGAGTATTCACGCAACTTTCTGCGTCGGGAGGTCTTGCCTTTGCTACAGCAGCGCTGGCCTCGGGCGGCGTCCAACCTGGCGCGTACCGCCGCGCTTATGGCCGAGGCGCAGCACTTGCTCGACGAGCTTGCGCAGCAGGATCTCGCCGCGGCGCAGGCTGGCAGCGATTGCCGATGGTTGAACCTGCCGAGCCTCGCGCTAGCGCCGCTGCGCGAGCTGACATCGGCGCGGCAGCGTAATGCGCTGCGCCATTGGCTGGCAGGGCTGACCTTGGCGCCGGATGAGAATCACTGGGCCGGCTGGGAGTGTCTGCGTGACGCCAAGCCAGATGCCACGCCTCGCTGGCGGCTGGAAGGTGGCGAGCTCCAGCGCAGTGGCGAGCGCGTCTGGTGGCTGCCGGACGGCTGGCTTGCCTCTGTTAGTGGGCCGGTTGACTGGCCCGACCCGTCCGTCGAGCTGCAGCTTCCCGGCAATGGCTCGCTTCGGCTAGAGGGGGCGCCGCCCATTGGCAGGCTGCAGATTCGCTATCGAAGCGGCGGTGAAGTCATGGCTGTGTCCGGTCGCGGCCGGCGCGATCTCAAGCGCCTGCTGAATGAAGCCGCGGTGCCTGCGTTCGCCCGAAAGCGCCTGCCGCTGCTGTATTGCAATGGCGAGTTGGTCGCCGTGGCCAATCTGCCGCAACTGAGCGCTGGCCGGTGCGCCCTGAATTGGTGCGCGCCGGGCTGCTAAGTGGTTTGAGCTGATAGGGCCTTTCCGGTAGACTACGCTCCCGTCTCAATACAGCTTCTGCGGTTTCTTCGAATCCGTGGCAGTTGCGCTATTGCCGATCCGCGCAATGGCACCTTCGCTTTCCCCCGGCGGCGCCGGCCGCTTAACGCAGACTTCTAGGGTTTTTCATGACGCGCTACATCTTCGTCACGGGTGGTGTTGTTTCTTCATTGGGGAAAGGCATCGCCTCGGCTTCATTGGCGGCCATCCTGGAGGCGCGGGGCCTGAAGGTCACGATGCTCAAACTGGACCCTTACATCAACGTCGATCCGGGCACCATGAGCCCGTTCCAGCACGGTGAGGTGTTCGTCACCCATGACGGCGCCGAGACCGACCTCGATCTGGGGCACTACGAGCGGTTCATCCGCACCCGCATGACCCAGAACAACAACTTCACCACCGGTCGCGTCTACGAAGACGTGCTGCGCCGTGAGCGCCGGGGCGACTACCTGGGCGCAACCATCCAGGTCATCCCGCACATCACCGACGAGATCAAGCGTCGCATCATCAAGGGTGCCGGCGACGCCGACGTGGCCCTGGTGGAGGTCGGCGGTACGGTGGGCGACATCGAGTCGCAACCCTTCCTCGAGGCCATCCGCCAGTTGCGCGCGGAAGTCGGCGCCAAGCGCGCCATGCTGATGCACCTGACGCTGGTGCCTTACATCGCCACCGCCGGCGAAACCAAGACCAAGCCAACCCAGCATTCGGTGAAGGAGCTGCGCTCCATCGGCTTGCAGCCGGACGTGCTGGTCTGCCGCTCCGATCGCGCCATCGACGTGTCTTCGCGGCGAAAGATCGCGCTATTCACCAACGTCGAAGAGCGTGCGGTGATCAGCCTGCCGGACGCCGATACCATCTACAAGATTCCGGGCATCCTGCATGCCCAGGGCCTCGATGACTATGTCGTCGAACGTTTCGGTCTCGAATGCCGTGGCGCCGATCTCTCCGAATGGGATCGTGTCGTCGATGCCAAGCTGCATCCAGAGAAGGAAGTCAACATCGCCATGGTCGGCAAGTACATGGAACTTCTGGACGCCTACAAATCTCTGATCGAGGCGATGAGCCACGCTGGCATCCAGAGCCGGACCAAGGTGAACCTGCGTTACATCGACTCCGAGGATATCGAGAACCAGGGCACCGGTCTGCTCGAAGGTGTCGATGCCATCCTCGTGCCAGGCGGTTTCGGCCTGCGTGGCGTGGAGGGCAAGATCGCCACCGTGCGCTATGCCCGCGAGAACAAGATCCCCTACCTGGGTATCTGCCTGGGCATGCAGGTTGCGGTCATCGAGTTCGCTCGCGATGTGCTGGGCTGGTCGGATGCCAACTCCACCGAGTTCGACAAGGACAGCGGTCACCCGGTGGTTGGTCTGATCACCGAATGGGCCGACGCCTCCGGCAACACCGAAGTGCGCACCGAAGCGTCCGACCTGGGCGGCACTATGCGCCTGGGTGCGCAGGAATGCGGCCTGGAACCGGGCTCGAAGGTATTCGAATGCTACGGCAAGGAGCGCATCGTCGAGCGCCACCGTCATCGCTACGAAGTGAACAACAACCTGCTGCCGCAACTGCAGGCAGCCGGACTGAAGATTACCGGGCGCTCCGGAGACGGTGCGCTGGTGGAAGTGGTCGAGGCTCCGGATCATCCGTGGTTCGTCGCCTGCCAGTTCCACCCTGAATTCACGTCCACGCCGCGCGATGGTCACCCGCTGTTCAGCGGTTTCGTCAACGCAGCGCTGGAATACAAGGCGAAGAAGGCATGAGTCAGAAGACCATCCGCGTAGGCAACATCGAGATCGCGAACGACAAGCCGTTCGTGCTGTTCGGTGGCATCAATGTCCTCGAGTCCCGTGACCTGGCCATGCAGGCCTGCGAAGAGTACGTGCGGGTGACCGAGAAGCTCGGCATTCCTTACGTTTTCAAGGCGAGCTTCGACAAGGCCAACCGCTCCTCGATCACTTCGTTCCGCGGCCCGGGTCTGGAAGAGGGGATGAAGATCTTCGAGGAAGTGAAGAAGACTTTCGGCGTGCCGGTCATCACCGACGTACATGAGCCGTGGCAGGCGCAGCCGGTGGCCGATGTCTGCGACATCATCCAGCTCCCGGCCTTCCTCTCGCGGCAGACCGACCTGGTGGTGGCGATGGCCAAGACCGGTGCGGTGATCAACATCAAGAAAGCACAGTTCCTCGCACCGCAGGAGATGAAGCACATCCTCAAGAAGTGCGAGGAGGCCGGCAACGACCAGCTGATTCTATGCGAACGTGGCTCGTCCTTCGGTTACAACAACCTGGTCGTCGACATGCTCGGCTTCGGCATCATGAAGCAGTTCGAGTACCCGGTGTTCTTCGACGTCACCCATGCCCTGCAGATGCCCGGCGGTCGCGCCGACTCGGCCGGTGGTCGTCGTGCCCAGGTCACCGATCTGGCCAAGGCCGGCCTGTCCCAGGGGCTGGCCGGGCTGTTCCTGGAAGCGCATCCGGATCCTGACAATGCCAAGTGCGACGGCCCGTGCGCGCTGCGCCTGAACAAGCTCGAAGCTTTCCTCACCCAGCTCAAGCAGCTGGATGATCTGGTCAAGAATTTCCCGCCAATCGAAACTGCTTGAAAGCCTTGCAGCTATCTATGGAGTGTTAACAACAATGGCAAAGATCGTCGACATCAAGGGGCGTGAAGTTCTCGACTCCCGCGGCAACCCCACCGTGGAAGCCGATGTGATCCTCGATAACGGCATCATCGGCAGCGCCTGCGCGCCGTCCGGTGCATCCACCGGCTCCCGCGAGGCTCTGGAACTGCGCGATGGCGACAAGAGCCGTTACCTGGGCAAGGGCGTGCTGAAGGCCGTGGGCAACGTCAACGGGCCGATTCGCGATCTGCTGCTGGGCAAGGATCCGGCCGATCAGAAGGCCCTGGATCAGGCGATGATCGAGCTCGACGGTACCGAGAATAAGGCCAAGCTGGGCGCCAACGCCATCCTCGCCGTGTCCCTGGCTGCCGCCAAGGCCGCTGCCCAGGCCAAGGGTGTGCCGCTCTACGCGCACATCGCCGACCTCAACGGCACTCCCGGCCAGTACTCGATGCCGGTGCCGATGATGAACATCATCAATGGCGGCGAGCACGCAGACAACAACGTCGACATCCAGGAATTCATGGTTCAGCCGGTTGGCGCCAAGACGTTCGCCGACGCGCTGCGCATGGGCGCCGAGATTTTCCATCACCTGAAAGCGGTGCTGAAGGGCCGTGGCCTGAACACCGCCGTGGGCGACGAAGGTGGCTTCGCGCCGAACCTCGCTTCCAACGAGGATGCGCTGGGTGCCATCGCCGAGGCGGTCGAGAAGGCCGGCTACAAGCTGGGCACCGACGTTACCCTGGCGCTGGACTGCGCTTCCAGCGAGTTCTACAAGGACGGCAAGTACGACCTGGCCGGTGAGGGCAAGGTGTTCGACGCCGAGGGCTTCGCCGATTACCTGGCGGGCCTGACCCAGCGCTACCCGATCATTTCCATCGAAGACGGCATGGACGAATCCGATTGGGCTGGCTGGAAGGCGCTGACCGACAAGATCGGCGAAAAGGTCCAGCTGGTCGGTGACGATCTGTTCGTGACCAATACCAAGATCCTCAAGGAAGGCATCGAGAAGGGCATCGGCAATTCGATCCTGATCAAGTTCAACCAGATCGGCTCGCTGACCGAAACCCTGGAGGCCATCCAGATGGCCAAGGCGGCCGGCTATACCGCGGTGATCTCGCACCGTTCCGGTGAGACCGAAGACAGCACCATCGCTGACCTGGCCGTAGGCACTGCCGCTGGTCAGATCAAGACCGGTTCGCTGTGCCGCTCCGACCGCGTGTCGAAGTACAACCAGCTGCTGCGTATCGAAGAGCAGCTGGCAGGCAAGGCGCCATACAAGGGGCGCGCCGAATTCCGCGGCTGAGCCTGCGGCATTAAAAAAGGGCGGCGCGAGTCGCCCTTTTTTGTTTCAATCGGCGTCATGCCGGCGCAATCATTGTTGCACCGGCCACGCCGATGGCGTTCCGATACCCGAATCACAGCCGAAGTCGTTTCATGCCTGCTATGCGTCGCCCCTACTGGTTGTTCGTTGTCCTGCTGCTGCTTCTTGGCGGGCTGCAGTACCGTCTTTGGGTAGGCGAGGGCAGCTTGGCGCAGGTCAACAGCCTGAACAAGCAGATCGCCGATCAGCAGGGTGAAAACGAGCGGTTGCTGGAGCGCAATCGAATCCTGGAAGCCGAAGTGCTGGAGCTCAAGCAGGGCATGGAGACCGTCGAGGAGCGCGCTCGTCAGGAGCTCGGCATGGTCAAAGAGGGTGAAACCCTCTACCAGCTTATCGAATGAGCCAGCCTGCATTCTGGGTGGTGATTCCGGCAGCCGGCGTTGGCAGCCGGATGCGCGCCGATCGCCCCAAGCAGTACCTGCAGGTAGCCGGGCGCTGCATCATCGAACACACCCTCGATTGTTTCCTCGACCATCCGACACTCGCCGGATTGGTGGTCTGTGTCGCGGCCGACGATCCGTACTGGCCGGGGCTCCCCTGCGCCAGTGACCCACGCATCCAGCGCGCGTCTGGTGGTCGTGAGCGGTGCGACTCCGTGCTCAGCGGCCTGCAGTGTCTCGGCCTGATGGGCGCTGCTGACCAGGACTGGGTGCTGGTGCACGACGCCGCTCGGCCCAACCTCGCCCGGGAGGACCTGGGCAAGCTCTTGCACGAGCTGGCGGCGGACCCGGTCGGTGGGCTGCTCGCAGTACCTGCGCGGGATACGCTCAAGCGTGCGGACGCGGACGGACGCGTCGCGGAAACCGTGGATCGCAGCGTTATCTGGCACGCTTTCACGCCGCAGATGTTCCGCCTCGGAATGCTGCGCGACGCGCTGGGCGCGGCGCTTGGCGATGGCGTGCCGGTTACCGATGAGGCGTCCGCCATCGAGTGGGCGGGGTATTCGCCGAAGCTGGTGGAGGGGCGAGCGGATAACCTCAAGGTAACCCGCCCCGAAGATCTGCGCTGGCTCGCGCAGTGCTGGAATACCGGTCGTCAGTGATGGCGGGCAAGTCTGCCCGCCAACCTCGTCAGAAACGATAGATCGCCGCGGCACCCGTGCCGGTTGGCATGCGCTCGGTCGGCACCACGACCACATCGCCACCTTGCTCCAGCGTCCAGATCGTCAGTTCGTCGAGCAGGTCCGGCGTGTTGACCTCATCCTCGTTGGCGGCTGTGGCCGTGCCATCGTTACGGTCGACGTGCCCCGGTATCTGCCGCTCGGCTTCCACCAGAAGCGTCGCGACGCGGCCCTGACGCGTGGCCTGGCCGATGTCCTCGAGCTGATCCGACGCCAGGCCTTGGCCATGGGACGCGCCGAACTGGTCGAGCAGACCTTCCAGGCGCTTGAGGTAACGCGGCTGCATCACCATCCAGCTCTTCTCGCGCAATTCCTGGAGGCTCAGCGTGCTCTGGCCGATCTCGATGCCTTCCGGCAGCAGGTTCTCGTTATGGCTGATGCGGCGGAAGTGGGGTTGCTGCTCCGGCAGCGCGGCGAGAATCAACGGCAGTCCCGAGGCTCTCGAGTGGTGCTCGATGATGGCCCGGTCAACCTCACGGAAATAACGGTCGCGGTCGCGATCGATCTCCGCCTGCTTGCCGCTGCCGCCTGCTTCCACCTGCATCGGGTCGCCACGTTCACTGGCACGGCTGTAGCCCTGGGGGAAACCGCTCTGGCCCTTTTCGGTGAGATCGCCGCCCAACGCGTCCGCGAGTGTCTTGGGCACCGCTTCGTGCAGGTGCACCTCATCGAGCGCGTCGCGGTTTCCCTCGAACAGGCGCACCGAGTCACGCGAGAGGCAGAGGATCTGGAAGCGATCAGCTGACTGGGCGATGCGAACCAGCGGCTTGAGGTGCATGCGTGCATTGGCCACGGCCATTTCTGGCACGCTACGTTGCAGGCGATAGACCTGGAAATAGTCCTTGGCAGCGAAGGCTGCGAGGCCATCGAGGTTGTGGTTCCAGAAGTCATTGTTGTCGATCAGTGCATGGAACGGCTCGAGCAGGCTGCGTGCCTGTTCGGCATGGCCTTGCTGCTTGAGGGATTCTTCCAGTTGCTTGACCAGTTGCTTGAAGCGGATCGGGTCCTGCTGGCGTTCCGGAAAGCTGCGATGAGTCGGCTGGTACAGGGAGAGGCAGGGCCCGTCCCGGTGTTTCAGCAGTTGGGTAAGGGTTTCACGATCGAGCAGTCGGTTCATGCGTGGCCTCCAGTTGCTGTGGTTCGGTCCCTCGCAGAGATGTCGATGGCCACTCAATGGCCAACGATGGGCCAGGTCAGTGGCGGTTGAGCTTGTCCAGGGCGTGACTGAGCGCGTGGTTCAGTTTCTCCGCGGCGCCGTTGATGGCGAGGTCCAGGGTTTCGGCCTTGTGGGTGGCGGAAATCGGGTCGTGGCCCTTGACGCGCGCCTCCATCTGGCAGCGTTTGTCATGCGGTCCGCTCTTGTTGCTGTTCTCGTCGTTGAGATGGACTTCGACGCGGGTCAGATGATCGTCGAAGCGGTCCAGCTCGGTCTCCACCGTAGCCTTGATTCGCTCTTCGAGATCGGCGGTAACGCTGATGCTGTGGTTGCTGTTCACCAGAACCTGCATGGTTTCCTCCTGATTTGCGGCGCCGCACGACGAGCTGCGGCTACAGAAGGTACGACGTGGCGGATTAAGACGGGTTCCGCCTCGGCGCGGACCTCAGACGCGCGGTTCAACCTTTGTTCAGCTTTGCCCGCCGCGGTACTCCGGGCGCGCGGCGAGACCGACCTTGAGCGCCTCGACGAGCAACCTGACCTTGGGCAGCGGGTAGCGCCGCTGCGGATACACCGCCCACACGGCGGTGTCCGGAGGCTGGTTGGCCTCGAGCAGCGAGACCAGCTCACCCCGGCGCAGCGGTTCGAGCACGTAGTAGTCCGGCAACTGGCACAGGCCGAAGCCACGCAATGCGGCATCCAGCACCGCCTGGCCGCTATTGCAGCGCCAGTTGCCGCTGGGCTTGAAATGCTGCTCGCGCCCGTCGGACTGGAACGACCAGACGTCGCTGGTGCCGATCAGGCAGTTGTGCCGTGCCAGTTCTGAGAGCGTATGCGGCCGACCGTAGCGCTCCAGATAGCCCGGTGCGGCGCACAGGTACATGGCCCGCGGCGCGATCCGCGTGGCCACCAGGCGGGACTCGCCGAGTTTGCCGAGACGGATCGCCAGGTCATAGCCTTCCTGCACCAGATCGAGTGTGCGGTTGGACAGTTCGATGTCGACGCGCAGCTGTGGATGCCGCGCCATGAATTCATTCACCAGCGGCACGATGAAGCGCTCGCCGTAGGCCACCGCGGCGGTCATGCGCAGCAGTCCGGTGGGGGCACTGTGCAGGTCGCTGATGGCGAGAAAGGCATCGTCGCGCTCTTCGATCAAGCGCTGGCAGCGCGCGAAAAAGGTATGACCGGCTTCGGTCAGCGACACGCGGCGAGTGGTGCGGTAGAGCAGGCGGGCCTGCAGGCGCTCTTCCAGACGGGCGATCTGGCGGCTGACATGGGAGGACGACACCCGCAGACGTTCGGCGGCGCGCATGAAACTGCCGCATTCCACAACCGCGACGAATTCGTCGAGCCCTTCCCAGCGGTTCATGCTCACCTCCTTGAGGCAGGTTTATCGACGCACAAGATTCAGTATTCGTCGGATTATCCCTATACGGCAACAATGTTTTCCAGAATCATCCATCAATCCCTGAATGAGCGTGAATTACACTCTCTGCTTTCCACACAGTCGAGTGATGTTCATGACCATCAAGTCGCGCGCGGCCGTTGCCTTCGGCCCCAACCAGCCCCTGCAGATCGTCGAAGTGGATGTCGCTCCGCCCAAGGCCGGCGAGGTCCTGATCCGTATCGTTGCCACCGGTGTCTGTCATACCGACGCCTACACGCTTTCAGGGGAGGATTCTGAAGGTGTCTTTCCCTGCATTCTTGGTCACGAGGGCGGCGGGATCGTCGAGGCCGTAGGCGAGGGTGTCACCTCGGTGGCGGTCGGCGATCACGTGATCCCGCTCTATACCGCCGAATGCCGGGAGTGCAAGTTCTGCAAGTCCGGCAAGACCAACCTGTGCAGCTCCGTGCGTGCTACCCAGGGCAAGGGTCTGATGCCCGATGGCACCACGCGCTTCAGCTACAACGGCGAGCCGATTTACCACTACATGGGCTGCTCGACCTTCTCCGAGTACACCGTGCTGCCGGAAGTCTCGGTAGCCAAGATTCCCAAGGAGGCGCCGCTGGAAAAGGTCTGCCTGCTGGGCTGCGGCGTGACCACCGGGATCGGTGCCGTACTGAACACCGCCAAGGTGGAGGAAGGCGCTACCGTGGCGATCTTCGGCCTGGGTGGCATCGGCCTGGCGGCGATCATCGGTGCGAAGATGGCCAAGGCCAGCCGGATCATTGCCATCGACATCAACCCGGGCAAGTTCGCCATTGCCGAAGAGCTGGGCGCCACCGATTTCGTCAATCCGAAGGATCACGACAAGCCGATTCAAGAGGTGATCGTCGAGATGACCGATGGCGGTGTCGACTATTCCTTCGAATGCGTTGGTAACGTGCAACTGATGCGCGCAGCGCTGGAGTGCTGTCACAAGGGTTGGGGCGAGTCGACCATCATCGGTGTCGCCGGCGCGGGCCAGGAAATCAGCACGCGTCCGTTCCAGCTGGTCACCGGGCGCGTCTGGCGCGGTTCGGCATTCGGCGGTGTGAAGGGTCGTACCGAGCTGCCGAGCTATGTGGAGAAGGCGCAGAGCGGCGAGATTCCGCTGGACACCTTCATCACCCACAACATGCCGCTGGACGAGATCAACGAAGCGTTCGACCTGATGCATGAAGGCAAGAGCATCCGGACCGTCATTCACTTCTGATCCCCCTGGGTGGATAACGCCGTCGTTCGGCGGCTTGTCCACCTCGACCGTGGAGGCCCGCGCGGTTTCCACCTGCGCGAGGCCCGTTCATGACCCTTGAAATCGTTTCCAGCAACAAGAGCTTCGGTGGCTGGCACAAGCGCTACCGCCATCGCTCCAACGCCCTGAACTGCGACATGGTATTTGCCGTGTTCCTGCCGCCGCAGGCCGAGCAGGGTGAAAACTTGCCGGTGCTGTACTGGCTGTCCGGCTTGACCTGCACCGACGAAAATTTCATGCAGAAGGCCGGAGCGCTACGCATGGCGGCCGAGCTCGGTCTGATCATCGTCGCGCCGGACACCAGTCCGCGTGGCCCAGGCGTGCCGGATGACGCCGACGGCGCCTGGGATTTCGGCCTGGGCGCGGGCTTTTATCTCAATGCGACGCAAGAGCCCTGGGCCCAGCACTACCGGATGTACGACTACGTCGTCGAGGAACTGCCGGCACTGGTCGAGGCCAACTTCCCGGTCTCCGACCGCCGCGGCATCAGCGGGCACTCCATGGGCGGACACGGGGCGCTCATCTGCGCGCTGAAAAATCCTGGCCGCTATCGCTCGGTATCGGCCTTTGCGCCCATCAGCAACCCGATCAACTGTCCCTGGGGAGAAAAAGCGTTCAGCCGCTATCTGGGCGCGGACCGTTCGCGCTGGCGGGAGTGGGATGCCTGCGCGCTGATCGCCGAAGCCAGCGAGCGGCTACCGCTGCTGGTGGACCAAGGCGACCGCGATGACTTCATGGACGGCCAGCTCAAGCCGCAAGCGCTGCGTGCCGCTGCGGACGCTGTCGGGCACCCGCTGACGCTGCGCATCCAGCCGGGCTACGACCACAGCTACTACTTCATTGCCAGCTTTATCGATGATCACCTGCGCCATCATGCCGAGGCGTTGACGGCGTAGGGTGGGCAACGGCGCTCGCGCCGACTGCCAGAAACGTCAGCCACAAAAAAGGCCCGAGCGGACATGCCGCTCGGGCCTTTCCATCGCCAGGAGCTTAGAGCGACGGATAATCGGTGTAGCCGTCCGGGCCCTGGGCATAGAACAGCTCGGGCTTGGGCTCGTTCAGCGGTGCATCCCGACGCAGGCGCTCGACCAGATCCGGATTGGCGATGTACGGAATGCCGAAGGCCACCGCATCGGCCTTGCCTTCCGCCAGCCAGGCGTTGCCTTGCTCCTTGGTGAAGCGTTCGTTGGCGATGTAGACGCCACCGAAGAGCTGCTTGAGCTGTGGGCCGAGGCTGTCTTCACCGGCCTTCTCGCGGGTGCAGATGAAGGCAATGCCGCGCTTGCCCAGTTCACGGGCAACGTAGCCGAAGGTCTCGGCACGGTTGGAGTCGCCCATGTCATGGGAGTCGGCACGCGGCGCCAGATGCACTCCGACGCGCCCGGCGCCCCATACGGAGACGGCGGCATCGGTCACTTCCAGCAGCAGTCGTGCGCGGTTTTCCAGTGAGCCACCGTAGGCGTCGGTGCGCTTGTTGGTGCTGTCCTGCAGGAACTGATCGAGCAGGTAGCCGTTGGCGCCATGAATCTCGACACCGTCGAAACCGGCTTCCTTGGCATTCTCCGCCCCCTTGCGGTAGGCCTCGATGATGCCGGGGATCTCGTGGGTCTCAAGGGCGCGAGGCGTTTCATAATCTTTCACCGGGCGGACCAGGCTGACGTGCCCGGCGGGCTTGATGGCGCTGGGCGCGACCGGCAGCTGGCCATCGAGGTAAATCGGGTCGGAGATGCGACCGACATGCCAGAGTTGCAGGATGATCTTGCCGCCCTTGGCATGCACGGCATCGGTGACCTTCTTCCAGCCCTGAACCTGCTCGGTCGACCAGATGCCCGGGGTGTTCGGATAGCCCACACCCATCGGCGTGACCGAGGTGGCTTCGCTGATGATAAGACCGGCGTCGGCGCGCTGGGCATAGTACTCGGCCATCAGGTCGCCGGGCACGCGGCCGGGCTCGGCGCGGCAACGGGTCAGCGGCGCCATGATGATGCGGTTGTTCAGTTCCAGGTCGCCGATCTTGATCGGGTCGAAAAGCGTGGGCATAGCGATACCGCTCCTGTGTGGTGGTGCGAGAAAAGGCTCAGAGTTCCTGGCCGATGCGCTCGATGAAGGTCTGGATGACTGCGTCGTTGCGCTTGAAGAAGTGCCACTGGCCGACTTTCTGGCAGGTGACCAGCCCGGCCTTCTGCAGGGTCGCCAGGTGAGCCGAAACGGTGGACTGCGACAGGCCGGCGCGCTGGTCGATCTGGCCGGCGCACACGCCGTTCTCCAGCGAATGGTGCTGCGCGGCGAAATAGCGCTGCGGCTCCTTGAGCCAACGCAGAATGTCGCGGCGCAGCGGATGGGCGAGGGCCTTGATGATGTCGTCGAAGTCGTCCGGCATGAGTTTCGGCTGCCTGTATCGGATTGAGACGAACTATATATCGCCAACTGACGATACAAGATCGATTCGGCTGATGGTGCATATCGTCGAGGTCGATGATCGAGCGGACCGTGACGATCCGCCCGGGGTCATCCGGCTCCTGTAGAATCGCCGCCTCGAGTTATTCCAGGGTGTTTGATCTATGCGTATCGGCCACGGTTACGACGTGCACCGCTTCGGCGAAGGCGACCACATCACGCTTGGCGGCGTGCGGATTCCACACAGGTTCGGGCTGCTCGCCCATTCCGACGGTGACGTGCTGTTGCATGCCCTGAGCGACGCGCTGCTCGGTGCCGCGGCGCTGGGAGATATCGGCAAGCATTTCCCGGATACTGACCCGCAGTTTAAGGGCGCCGACAGCCGCGCACTGCTGCGCCATGTACTGGCGCAGGTGCAGGGCAAGGGGTATGTGGTCGGCAATGTCGATGCCACCATCGTCGCCCAGGCCCCGAAGATGGCGCCGCATATCGAGCGCATGCGCGCGTTGATCGCCGCAGATCTGCAGGTGGAGCTGGATCAGGTCAACGTCAAGGCCACCACCACGGAGAAGCTCGGCTTTACCGGGCGCGAGGAAGGGATCGCCGTGCACGCGGTCGCCCTGCTGGTTCGCCCATGACCGAGGATCAGCTGCTCGGCCCGCGTGCCCACGGCGAGCCTTGTGGCAGCGCTGTGCTCAAGGCGGTCGCCGAGGACTTCCAGGTCGACGAGGTGCTGGACATCCCGCTGTCGGGGGAGGGCGAGCACCTCTGGCTCTGGGTGGAAAAGCGCAACCTCAACACCGAGGAGGCCGCCAAGCGCATCGCCCGTGCTGCCGGCGTGCCACTGAAGCTGATCAGCTATGCGGGCCTGAAGGATCGTCAGGCGCTGACCCGGCAGTGGTTCAGCCTGCATTTGCCGGGCAAGGCCGACCCCGATCTGGCTGCCGCCGAAGATGACAGCCTGCGGCTGCTCCAGCGCGTTCGCCATCAGCGCAAGCTGCAGCGCGGCGCACATTCGGCCAATGGCTTTCGCCTGCGCCTGACCGATCTGCACGCCGATCACGCGCAGCTCGATGCGCGGCTGGAGCGGATCAGGGCGCAGGGCGTGCCGAACTACTTCGGTCTGCAACGTTTCGGCTATGAAGGTGGCAACCTCCTTGGTGCCCGTGATTTCGCCGCCAGGGACGAGCTGCCGGTTCAGCGCAACCTGCGTTCGCGTCTGCTTTCGGCGGGGCGCAGCTACCTGTTCAATCGCGTGCTGGCCCAGCGTGTCGCCGATGGCAGCTGGGCCGAGGCGCGGGTAGGGGACCTGCTGGCGTTCACCGACAGCCGCAGTTTCTTTCCCGCCGCAGAGGCGGAGTGCAGCGATCCGCGTCTGGCGATCCTCGACCTGCATCCCACTGGCCCGCTTTGGGGTGAAGGGGGCTCGCCGGCGGGCGCCGAGATCCAGGCGCTCGAGGATGCAGTGGCTGCAAGTGAAGAACCGATCGCCAATTGGTTGGCGCAGGCGGGGATGAAGCACGAACGGCGCATTCTTCGCCTCCCCATCGGCGGTTTGTCGTGGCATTATCCCGGGCCTGACATTCTGCAACTGGAATTCGTCCTGCCGACCGGATGCTTCGCCACCGCCATGGTGCGTGAGCTGGTCAGCCTGGCAGGGCAGACGGACATCTGATGCGTATTCTGATCGCCAACGACGACGGGGTGTATGCACCCGGGCTCGCCGCGCTTTATGACGCGCTGGCGGATTATGCCGAGTGCACGGTGGTAGCCCCGATCCAGGACATGAGCGGCGCCAGCAGCGCGCTGACCCTGGACCGCCCGCTTCACCCCGTAAGCATGCCCAACGGCTTTATCGGCCTGAACGGCTCGCCTACCGATTGCGTTCATCTCGGCCTCAATGGCCTGCTCGAACATACCCCTGACATGGTGGTGTCCGGCATCAACCTCGGTGCCAATCTCGGGGATGACGTGCTCTATTCTGGCACCGTCGCTGCGGCCATCGAGGGGCGTTTCACCGGGCGGCCGGCGTTTGCCTTCTCGTTGTTGTCGCGCCTGCCCGACAATCTTTCTACAGCGGCGTACATCGCGCGTGCGCTGGTGGAGAAGCACGATCGGCTCGAGCTGCCGCCGCGCACGGTGCTCAGCGTCAATGTGCCCAATCTGCCGCTGGATCATATCCGTGGCATCCAGCTGACCCGCCTGGGCCATCGCAGTCGGGCCAAGCCGCCGGTCAAGCAGGCCAATCCGCGCGGCAAGGAGGGCTACTGGATCTCCGTGGCGGGCGACGTCGAGGATGGCGGCCCGGGAACCGATTTCCATGCGGTGATGCAGGGCTATGTGTCGATCACCCCGTTGCAGCTGGATCGAACCTTCCGCGAGGCCTTCGACGGCCTCGAGAGCTGGCTGGAGAACGTGCTGTGAGACATCGCGGACAAGACAGCCTGCTCCACGGCTCGGGTATGACCTCGCAACGCACACGTGACCGCTTGATTCAGCGACTCTACGAAGAAGGGCTGTCCAACGCCCATGTGCTCGAAGTGATCCGCCGTACCCCTCGTCATCTGTTCGTCGACGAGGCACTGGCGCATCGCGCCTACGAGGACACGGCGCTTCCCATCGGCCACAACCAGACCATTTCCCAGCCGTTCATGGTTGCGCGCATGAGCGAGCTGCTGCTGGCCGACGGCCCGCTGGACAAGGTGCTGGAGATCGGGACCGGCTCGGGCTATCAGACCGCCGTGCTGGCGCAGCTGGTCGAGCGGGTGTTCTCCGTCGAGCGCATCCAGGCGCTGCAGGATCGTGCCAAAGAGCGCCTGGTCGAACTCAAGCTGCGCAATGTGGTCTTTCGCTGGGGCGATGGTTGGGAGGGCTGGCCAGCACTGGCGCCTTACAACGGCATCATCGTCACCGCGGCGGCAGCCGATGTGCCGCAGGCCTTGCTCGATCAGCTGGCGCCCGGTGGGCGCCTGGTGATTCCTGTCGGGGCCGGCGAGGTCCAGCAACTCATGCTGATCATTCGAGAGGAAAACGGCTTTTCTCGCCATCTTCTGGATACCGTACGTTTCGTGCCGCTGCTCAATGGACCCGTGATTTGATCATTCAGCGGAAGGAAGCATGAAAAACACTTTTTTGTTGTACGCCAAAGGCATGGCGATGGGTGCTGCGGATGTGGTGCCCGGTGTCTCCGGCGGTACCGTGGCGTTCATCACCGGTATCTACGATGAGCTGCTGCGCTCCATCAGCGCAGTGCCCTACGCGGTCGGCCCGTTGCTGCGGGGGCGTTTCGCCGAGGCCTGGAAAACCGCCAACGCAAGCTTCCTCCTGGTGCTGTTCGCGGGCATTCTGACCAGCATCCTAAGCCTCGCTAGGCTGATCACCTATCTTCTGGAAGCGCATCCGATTCCCGTCTGGTCCTTCTTCTTCGGGCTGATCCTGGTTTCGGTCCATCTGGTGGGCAAGGAAATCCAGCGCCGCAACCTGTCGCGCCTGGTGAGCTTCTGCCTGGGCATCGGTTTCGCCTACTGGATCACCGTGGCTGCGCCGGTGCAATGGGGCAGCAGCAGCCTGAGCCTGTTCTTCGCCGGCGCCATCGCCATCTGCGCGATGATCCTGCCGGGCATCTCCGGCAGTTTCATCCTGGTGCTGCTGGGCTTGTACCCGGTGGTTCTGGGGGCGGTGAAGAGTTTCGATCTTGGCGTGATGGCGATCTTCGCCGCCGGGTGTCTGGTAGGCTTGCTCAGCTTCGCCAAGTTCCTCAGTTGGCTGCTCAAGCGCTGGCGTGACCTGACCCTGGCGTTTCTTACCGGCTTGATGCTCGGCTCGCTGAACAAGGTCTGGCCGTGGAAGGAAACGCTGACCTGGCGCACCAACTCCAGTGGCGAGAACGTTCCGGTCCTGCAGCAGAACCTGCTGCCCGGCGCCTATGGCGATCTGACCGGCCAGGACCCGCAGCTGCTGCTGGCGGTGCTGCTGGCGGTGGCAGGTATCGTGCTGGTCCTGGGGCTTGAGTGGTTTGCCGGCCGGCGTCAGCCGATGACCGAAGGCGTCTGACGCACTTGTCTATGAAAGGGAGCGGGCATTGAGGCTCACAGCAGTACCGCGGTGGATGCGCGACCCCATGGTCCGTTCGATGCTCGGCGTTCTGGTGATAGCCGGAACGCTGGTCGGTTGTGCGTCATCGCCTCAGGGCGGCGGCGTACAGGTCGTCGACCGCAACCAGCGTGACAAGGTCACCAGCGGCCAGTACATCGTGCGGCGCGGCGATACACTCTGGTCCATCGCGTTCCGTTTCGGCTGGGACTGGCGCGAGCTGGCGCGGGTGAACGGCATTCAGCCGCCGCACGTCATCTACCCTGGGCAGAAGATCCGCTTCGACGGCGGCGCTTCGCGTGTCGCCTCCGCCGCGCCGCGACCGGCGCCTCAGCCAGCCCCAGCACCTGCGCCAACCAGCCCGGTGGTAGTGGCCACGCCGGTGCCGCGTCAGCCTGCCATTACCACCCCCGCCAGCCCGCCGCCTGCCGCTCCGCCGGCAAGCACTCCGGTTACGCCGGTTGCCCGCTCGGCAAGCGGTTGGGCATGGCCGGCGAATGGCACGATAATCGGTCGTTTTTCCTCAAACGGTAGTTTGAATAAAGGAATTGATATCGCTGGGGAATTAGGACAGCCTGTTCTGGCTGCTTCTGATGGGACTGTTGTGTACGCCGGCAGTGGATTACGGGGTTACGGCGAACTTGTGATCATCAAGCACAGCGATACCTATGTAAGCGCCTACGGACACAACCGCAGGCTGCTGGTGCGGGAGGGCCAACAAGTCAAGGCTGGGCAAAGTATTGCCGAGATGGGATCGACGGGAACCGACCGGGTGAAGCTGCATTTCGAAATTCGTCGCCAGGGTAAACCCGTAGACCCGCTGCAATATCTGCCAAGACGTTGACCTGTCGCCTGCCTGTTCCAGCACTAGGTTAGGCTTGAGCGTAGCCAGGGACCCGCGTCGCTTGGGCCTGTTGTCGAACTCGGAACAGGACAAGAATAATGGCACTTAAAGACCAAGCGCTGGAGTTTGACGTCGACGATGCGGTTCTGCTCATGGAAACGCCCATCCACTTCGACCAGAAAGACAAAGTGACCAAGGCTGCCTCTGCAGGCAGACCCAAGGCCGCATCCAGCACCAGACAGCACAAGTTCATCGACTACAACCGGGCCCTGGATGCAACCCAGTTGTACCTCAACGAAATCGGTTTCTCCCCCCTCCTGACCCCCGAAGAGGAAGTGCACTTCGCGCGCCTTGCGCAGAAAGGCGATCCGGCGGGGCGCAAGCGCATGATCGAAAGCAACCTGCGACTGGTGGTGAAAATCGCCAGGCGCTATGTCAACCGCGGCCTGTCCCTGCTGGATCTGGTCGAGGAGGGCAACCTGGGGCTGATTCGCGCAGTGGAGAAGTTCGACCCGGAACGTGGTTTCCGCTTCTCTACCTATGCGACCTGGTGGATCCGGCAAACCATCGAGCGGGCCATCATGAACCAGACCCGCACGATTCGCCTGCCGATCCATGTGGTGAAGGAGCTGAATGTCTATCTGCGGGCGGCTCGCGAGCTGACCCAGAAGCTCGATCACGAACCCAGCCCTGAGGAAATCGCCAACCTGCTCGAGAAGCCGGTCGGCGAAGTCAAGCGCATGCTGGGCCTGAATGAGCGGGTCACCTCGGTGGATGTCTCGCTTGGCCCGGATACCGACAAGACCCTGCTCGACACGCTGACGGACGACCGGCCCACTGATCCATGCGAGCTGTTGCTGGATGATGATCTGTCCAACAGCATCGATCAGTGGCTGTCAGACCTTTCGGAAAAGCAGCGCGAGGTGGTTATCCGCCGCTTCGGCCTGCGGGGCCACGAAGCTTCGACACTCGAGGAGGTGGGCCAGGAAATCGGCCTGACCCGTGAGCGGGTGCGCCAGATCCAGGTCGAAGCGCTGCGGCGTCTGCGCGAAATACTGGAGCGAAACGGCTTGTCGAGCGACGCGCTGTTCCAGTGACACCAACGGTACGCCGGGGCCTGGTTTCCGGGCTCCGGCGTTACGCTGTGCCTCCTTTGATCCCGCCGCTCTTATCCGGCATCCGTCCCCGAATGGAGTCACTCCATAGGGTTAATCCATTCTTGGATCGATTTCCTGGATATCTCATTCGCGTGTAAGCATTTGCTTACACGCTCTGTAAGCAAAGCCCAAGAGTGCGTGCTGACAAACGACGATTCCGCTGTTGATAGTTTTTTAACTCATTGATTTGGATGAGTTTGTTTTCGTTGGTCGTGTATCGTCCGCGGCCCTGCGCGAGTATGTCGCAGCTTGCTGCGCAAAAGGCTTCCATTAATATCGCTCCCGCGCTCAGGGATTAGCGCGGCCCACAGGACGAGGGTCAGGACCATCGCAGGACGCGATGTCATCCAGGACGATGAGAAGGGATACAGGGAACAGGGAAGGAGGCGGGCGGGGTCAACCCCGCCCCTTTTTTTTGCCCGCCGGAAACTCCAGCTGAACCCAGTGGCCGTGGCACGGCCTAAGGTGAACAGCCCATCAGCGGAGGAACCTATGAACGGCGAACAGCACAACGATCAGCCAACCAAAGAGCGGGACGACGTGGTTCGTCGGCCGGATGAAGCGGACGAGGATCAGCTCGATGAGGCGATCGAGGAAACCTTTCCCGCCAGCGATCCGATCTCGCCCTGATTCTCTACCTGGCCCGCGTCGCGGATTGGCTCTCGGCTTGCGCCGCGCGGGCCAGCAGCGCGGGCATGATGTGCCTGCGTAGCAGCGGCGCGATGTCCTCGCGCTCGCATGGCGCAAGCGCCAACCATCCCAGTTCTTCCAGTTCGGCCTGCACGGTGACGGCACGAGGCAGCCGCGCCATGAACACGTCTGCCTCGACCTGATGGCCCGGCTCGTTGGCGGCAGGCGCCTGGAAGTGCCCGAGCGGCTGGAAATCGGCTTCTTCGAGTTGTAGGTCGAGCTCTTCGTGCAGCTCGCGTCTCAACGTGTCCAGCGGTCGCTCGCCTCTTTCCGCCTTGCCACCGGGCAGCATGAAAAAGCGGGTCCCTCGTTTGCGTACCACCAGCACCCGGCCTTGTTCATCGAACAGGCAGGCAATGGCGATTGTCAGGGTCGCGACGGGCATAGGCTCTATCCTTCGGTCATTGAGTAGCGCAATCAGCGTCTTGGTGCGTCGATAGCGGGCGAGACGCTCGGCCAGCGTATCCGGTAGCTGGTCCGCGACACCAAAGCCCAGACGCGTATAGAAAGGCAACAGTTCGGGCTTGCAGAACAGCCAGACCGGCCCCGCGCTGGCGGCCAGTGCCTCGCGCACCAGTCGTGCACCGATTCCGCGATTGCGTTCCGGCGGGGTTACCAGCAGCCCGGTCAGGAAATGCCCGTGGGCGACGGGCGTCAGGCATAGACCCGCCAGGATGCTGCCCCGCCTGGCGACCCAGCAGACCGCTTCGGCGCGCACCCGGTTACGGCTGTTATGCGCTCGATAGAATCTCACCAGCAGCGGTTGCATGGCTTGTGGAAGCGGCGAAAAGTCGAGAGCGGGCATGGCCAACCGGGCTGTTTGCGGAGCCCGCTAGTCTAGCGTCTGGGCCGCCGGCGCCAAACTTTCTTCGCCGATGTGTGCCGTTTGTCCGTTCGCTGCATCTTTTCCGTCGCCGAGGTGTTCTCACCCTTAGCACCTCCAACGACAGGAATAACAACATGTTGGACCTACTGATTGTGCTCGCCTTCGTCTTCTACGGGCTGTCTGCGGGGATGCGAGCGCGCAGCAAAGCCTCTCAGAGTCTGCACGAATACTTCCTTGCCGGACGAACTATCAAGGGTTGGCGGGCCGGCGTATCCATGTCCGCCACCCAATTTGCGGCCGACACGCCGCTGCTGGTCAGTGGACTCGTCGCCACTGCCGGGGTTTTTGCGTTATGGCGGTTGTGGATCTACGGCCTGGCCTTTCTCCTGCTCGCGTGGGTATTCGCGTCTGGCTGGCGGCGCGCCGGCGTGCTTACCGATGCCGAACTCACCCGGGTGCGTTACAGCGGCCCCGCCGTCGTGCCGCTGCGGCTGTTCAAGGCGATCTATTACGGCACCGTGATCAACTGTGTCGTCCTGGCGATGGTGCTGGTCGCGGCGATCCGGATCGCCGAGGTGTTCCTGCCCTGGCACGACTGGTTGCCGGGCGGGCTGTACGAAATGATCAGGGGCGTGGTCGAAGCCAGCGGGATACGCCTGGGCGACAGCATCACTGGGCTTGATCAACTGACGACCAGCACCAACAACCTCATTTCGATCGTGCTGATTCTGGTCTTCACCGCCATGTACTCCATCACCGGGGGGTTGCGCGCGGTCGTCCAGACCGACGTCATGCAGTTCAGTGTGGCCATGCTGGGCACGCTGGCTTATGCCTGGTTCGTGGTCGATGCGGCCGGTGGACTCGGGGGGCTGACCGACCGGATCGTCGAGATCTACGGCAGCGAGCAGGCGGCCAAGATGCTTTCATTCTCGCCGCCCAGCAACGCGGGTGAGGCGCTGATGCCGTTCCTGGTGATCGTCGGGCTGCAGTGGCTGTTTCAGATGAACTCGGACGGCACCGGCTACCTGGCGCAGCGCAGCATGGCCTGTCCGACCGATCGCGAAGCACGTATCGCCGGTTTGGTGTTCACCTGGCTGCAGATCTTCCTGCGCAGCCTGTTCTGGCTGGCGATCGCCATTGGCCTGCTGGTGCTCTATCCGTTCAGCCCCGAGGAGATGAATGGTGACGGCTTTACGGCCGCCCGCGAGGCGCTGTTCGTCACCGGCATCGACGAGCTGCTGCCGCCGGGCTTCCGCGGCTTGATGCTGGTAGGGCTGCTGGCAGCCCTGGCCTCGACGGTGGATACGCATCTGAACTGGGGCGCCTCGTACTGGAGCAACGACGTCTACGGTGGTGTGGTGGCGCCGAAGCTGCTCAAGCGCAAGCCGAAGGACAAGGAGCTGGTACTGGTGGCGCGACTGTCCAACGTGCTGATTCTGCTGATCGCCATGGTCATCATGGCCAATCTGGGCTCGATCCAGACCGCCTGGTTCATCTCGCTGCTGTTCGGGGCCGGCATGGGGTCGGTGCTGGTGCTGCGCTGGTTGTGGGAGCGGATCAACCTGTATTCCGAACTGACGGCCATGGTGGTGTCGCTGATCACGGCGCCGCTGCTGCTGTATTTCCTTGGGACTGACCCTGAGCGCGAGTGGATACGCCTGGGCATCATGTCATTGGTGACCTGCAGCGCGGCAATTCTGGTGAGCTTCGTCACCCCTGCGACCGATACGCAGACGCTGGATCGCTTCTACCGCAAGGTGCGCCCGTTCGGGTTCTGGGGGCGGACCGCGTCGCGTTGTGGCGTTACCCGCCGTGAATCGCTCAAGGCGCTGGGTGCTCGGTTGTTCGCCGTGGCGGTAACGGCTCTGTCGGTGTACACGCTGTTGATCGGTGTAGGCCGCCTGCTCTTCCCGCAACCCGACGGCAGCCCGATGTTGGCCTGGATATGTGTGGTGATCGGCCTGGTCTTGATGCCGGTCTGGATGTATCTCGCTTTCAGCCGTTATTTCGATGATCAGCATGAAGAAGAGGCACCCGAACTTCAGGCCGAGCGGCCGGACATGGCAGGTTAAATAGCGGGGCGTTTCGTTACATATATAACGCCCTGTTTTTGAGTTGTGTCATTTTAATAGCACTTGGCGGTAGCGCGTACTGGCGAAACAATATCGTATGTATACATAAAATGATAAGAATCATCGTATTAACGCATTTTTCTCTAGTTTTTGATGAAAAGTAGGTCATTCGTCGATTCTTTGGGCAACCATTGGAATTAGCTGCTTGTCTCACCACTACGCAGTGCTTATTGCGTATTTCAAACAAGCATAAACAGAGGTGCCGTCATGAATCGACTTTTCAAAACTTCCTTAATGGTTGCCGCAATGCTCCCGGCTATTGCCGGTGCGGCGCCGATGGCCGGTGACAAGGAAATCACACTCGGTGGTGCAGGAAGCAGCGACAAGGACTTTGACGATACTGTGTTTTCCGTACAGGGAAGTTGGGGGCAGTATTTGAGCGAATCGTCCTTGTGGGGCGTCCGGCAGACTGTCAATGCGCGGGATACCGAGGGTGAGAGCGTCAAGTTCGATGGCTCGACTCGCGTGTTCTATGACTACCACTTCGGTAACGGCAAGGCGCGGCCTTTCATCGGTGCCAGCATCGGCGGTGTCTACGGTGATCGCGTCGATGAGACCTTCATGGCCGGCCCGGAGATCGGATTCAAATACTGGGTTCAGGACAAGACGTTCATTACTGCAATGGCGGAATATCAATTCCTGTTCAAGAGCGGCAGTGATGCGCAGGACCGATATGATGACGGCGTATTCCTCTACAGCATCGGTATTGGCTTCAATTACTGATCGAAGCATGCGCGGCGCCTCGTTGGCGTCGCGCAACTTTTTTACTTCCTGTCGCGTATTTTTCTATCAGGCTTCCACCAGTTGCTGCAGGAAATTCCTGAGTGCAATGCCGGGCTCATCGTCCTCGGATGCAATCATGCGAATCCCCCATTGGCGCAACACCTCCTCTTGAACCGGATTCGGCTTGTGCGAGAACACATATGAAATAGGGCGAACGCCCAGTGTTTCGTGTTCATTCCATATCTTCGACAGCTTGTGGAAAAGCAATCGGATATTGGTGTCCGACAGGCTGTAGCCGATAAACAGGACGGCCTTGCTCAACGTGTCGGCGCGCAATTTGATATCCAGTGGCGTCTCGAATTGCAGCCGCTGGTAATAGCTGGTCTCGTCGAGCACGATCGAGGCGTCGTCATCGAAATCGCCATGAAACTTGACGATCTGCCGGACGCCATCACGCGCCTTGGTGAGGTCGCTGGCATTGGCGATCTTGATGTAGTCCACCGCGTAGGCATCATGGGCATATTCCAGCCAGCGGTCGTAGTTGGTGGTGTAGATCGCCGGAAAACGGCCATGAACGATGAGCCGGTGGATCTCGGAGTCGCGGATCTCGATGTTGCGGTGCCACTCGCGGTCCATCCAGCTGCGTAGTGGACCTATGCTGCCTTTCTTGATCCGGTAGTACTCAGCCAGGGCGAGGAAATTGCCGTAGGTGTTGAAGACCTCCGGGTCATAGTCCAGCTGCACGGCGATCTCGTCGATCAGTTCTTTCCAAGGCGGCAGGCCGATGTTGGCCGACACCCCGGAGCCAACGAAGAGGATCAGTCGATTGTTGCGGTAGGCGTCGCGCAGCTGGTCCATGATGCGTCAGGACTCCCGCAGAAAGGTGACGAAGGCGTCCAGCGCGCGACGGCGCATGGACAGGCCGTTCTTCTGCGTGCCCAGCTGCGCGAACGTCTGGTTCTGGCCTTCGGGAATGAACACGTCGTCCCACTCGAAGCCGCCATGGCCGGCCGGCGACGGTGAGATGCGACCCGGCACCACGCCTTCGAAGAAATGTCGCTTGCGCCCATCGCAGTAGCCGATCAGGGTTCGCGCTTCGGCTGCGGGGTCGTCGAGCCTTCCGATCAGCTCGGAAAAGCGCTCGGCCTGCAGGCGGTCCCAGAATATCTGGGTCAGACCGCCGGGAAAGCCGTTGAGGCTGTTGATGAACAGCCCGGTATGCTCGACGAACACCGGCTTGCCGATCATCTTGAACGCCACCAGCAGCTTGTCGCTGACCAGCTGGTAAAGGTCCTCGGTACGCAGCTCTTCGATGCGGATCGGAAAGGGCTTCACCTCGATTCCACTGGGCTCGAGGATCTCGCGAACCTCGCGGATCTTCTGCTGATTGATGGACGCGAAGCGGATTTTCATCGAACGAGCCAGCTCCGGTTGCGCAGCGAATGGATGTCGCGTCGGTATAGCCATGCTTGTATGACGCAAGGGGAAGGGCTCGGTTCTCCTGCGTGGCGGATTTCGCCGCGCAGGCGCGACGCGATCATCGATGCGAACGGCGGCTGAAACGCAAGCCAGGATGTTCAGGCGAGGCGCTGGCCGTCCTGTGCAAGGGCATGCCTTCGGTTGTTTGCGTCGGGCCGACCGCCTCGGCCACTGCGTTCAGTTCTGACCTGGGCGGGCAGGGCAGGCGGCCTGCACTTGGCGGATACGCTCGGCCGGCACGCGCAGCTGGCGTAGCAGGTACTCGGAAAAGTCCGGGCTGTAGGGTTGCCTGGCGATCGCCTGCTCCATACAGAACAGCCAGGCATCGCGTTCGGCTTCGCCGACCGGCCAGCGGGTGTGAAATTGCGGGATGCTGATGGCGCCATATTTCTCGGCGTAGCGTTTCGGCCCACCCAACCAGCCGCACAGAAAGCTGGCCAGTCGATCGGCGGCTTCGCTGACGTCCGCTGGGTACATCGCGCGGACGTTCGCGGCCTCGGGCGCTTCGTCCATCACCCGATAGAAATCGGCCACCAGCCGCTGCAGGCCGGCTTCGCCACCGGCTGCCTGGAACGAGGCGTCACCGACGCCGAAAACGGGACGTTGATCGGGATTCATAGTGCGCCTCTGGCTCGGAAACGGGGCGCGGGATGATGCGCGCTTGTGCCAGATCAAGACAAGTGCAAGCAGTGGCCACAACGCCGCGGCAGCTGGTCTAAGCTGAAAACCTACCCAACAGCGGAGACAGGAAATGCGCAGGCTTCTGGTTGCATACGATGGTTCGGACAACTCCAAGCGCGCCTTGCAGTATGTCGTCGATCTGGCCCGGGACACCGGGATGGCGCTGCAGATCCACGTGGTCAATGTTCAACACGAGCCGATCATCTATGGCGAGTACGTCACCTCGGCGATGATCGACGAGCTCAACAACAGCCTGATGGCCAAATCCCGCAGTGTGCTCGACGAGGCGGCGGCGATGCTCCAGGCCGGTGGGCTGACCTGCGAGACCCACACCCAGCTGGGCAACGTGGCCGAACAGATCAACGATGCGGTCAAGCGGCTGGGCTGTGACACGGTCGTGATGGGCACTCGCGGCCTGGGCAGCTTCACCGGGCTGGTGCTGGGCTCGGTGGCGAGCCGGGTGATCCACGAGGTGTCGGTTCCGGTTCTGCTGGTCAAATAGAAGGAGGCATCCGGCCTGGCCGATCAGCCCTGCTTGCCCTTGAGCAGGTCGGCCAGGTTGGCGAAGGCCTTGAAGGTTTCCTTCGGGCCCAGGTCACTACCGGGCCGGGCTTCGGCCTGGTACTGGTTGTCGGTATAGCGGGAATGCTCGTTGTCGTGACAATAGAGGCACAGCAGCTCCCAATTGGAGCCGTCTTCGGGGTTGTTGTCGTGATTGTGGTCCTTGTGATGGACCGTCAGCTCGCTCAGGCGCTTGCCGGAAAACTCCCGAGCGCACCGCCCGCAGACCCAGGGATACATCTTCAGTGCCTTTTCCCGATAGCCCTGCTCGCGCTGGCTGTAGGGCGTGGTGGGTTTGTTGCTGCTCATGATGAGTACTCGCCGGCTGCTTGGGTTGGTCGGTGACATCCGGTCACGGCGTGGCCGCGAACCGAACGCCAACAGGGCCTAGTAAAGACGATGGGCCATCAGCCCGCCAAGCCGACATAGACGTTCTGCACGTCGTCATGGGCGTCGATGGCCTCGAGGAAGGCTTCGACCTCTTCCAGCTCGGCACCGGACAGACTGACCGGATTCTTGGGTCGATAGCCCAGCTGCGCCGATTGCACGGTGAAGCCGAATTCCGGCAAGGCCTTGCACACGGCATCGAGATCGGTCGGCTCGGTAATGAACAGCGTGGCGCCATCGTCGGCAGCCTCGAAATCCTGAGCACCAGCCTCGATGGCGGCCATTTCCGGGTCGGCGTCGCCTGCGGGTGCGGCTTCGATCATGCCGACATGGTCGAAATCCCAGCTCACCGACCCGGAAGAGCCCAGCTGGCCCTTGCGAAACAGCACGCGGATCTCGGCAACGGTGCGGTTCACGTTGTCGGTCAGGCATTCGACGATCAGCGGCACCTGATGCGGAGCGAAGCCTTCGTAGAGGGTGCGCTCGTAGTTCACCACCTCGCCGGTCAGGCCCGCGCCTTTCTTGATGGCGCGCTCCAGGGTGTCCTTGGGCATAGAAGCCTTCTTGGCCTGCTCGACCACCAGACGCAGGCGTGGGTTCATGTCCGGGTCGGCACCGCTGCGGGCCGCGATCATGATTTCCTTCGACAGCTTGCCGAAGATCCTGCCCTTGGCGTTCGCCGCCGCTTCCTTATGCTTCGCTTTCCACTGTGCGCCCATGCTCGTACTCGTCTGATGTGAGGGAACCAGGCGCGAATTCTATAGCGTCACCGCGGGTTTCGTCGCCGGTGCTGGGCGAGGATGAGCTTGGACCGATCGACGGCCAAGCCGGACTGTGCCGGCCAATTCGCTGCTCACTGTATGGAGCGGTACAGCCATCGCGCCGCTCTAATGGATGTTTTCGTAACAGGGTGCGTCGTCATGTCGCCTCGGGACCTGCTGCTCGCACTGGTAGTCATCGTCGTCTGGGGAATGAACTTCGTGGTCATCATGGTCGGCCTGCACGACGTCCCGCCCATGTTGCTCGGTGCCCTGCGATTCATGCTGGCGGCGGTACCGGCGGTATTCTTCATCAGACGGCCACAGGTGCCGCTGCGCTGGATGCTGGCCTACGGGCTGACCATCTCGCTGGGCCAGTTCGCCTTTCTCTTCACCGCCATGAAGCACGGCATGCCCGCAGGCCTGGCGTCGCTGGTGCTGCAGTCCCAGGCGTTCTTCACGCTGTTCTTCGCTGCGCTGTTTCTCGGCGAGCGCTTGCGCGCGGCCAACCTGCTGGGCCTGTTGATCGCGGCCTGCGGCCTCGCACTGATCGGCGCGCAGAGTGGGCTGGGCATGACCCTTGGCGGATTTCTCCTGACGATCTGTGCCGCCTCGATGTGGGCGCTGGGCAATATCGTCACGCGCAAGGTCGGCAAGGTGAATCTGGTCGGGCTGGTGGTGTGGGGCAGCCTGGTGCCGCCGTTGCCGTTTCTCGGGCTGTCGTTATGGCTGGAAGGCCCGGGCGTGATCGAAGCGGCGCTGCGTGGTATCGGCTGGCAGACGATTCTGGTCCTGGTGTACCTGGCCTTCGGCGCAACCATTCTCGGTTATGGCCTGTGGAGTCGGCTGCTGTCGCGCTATCCGGCCAGCCAGGTGGCGCCGTTTTCGCTCTTGGTGCCGGTGGTGGGGCTGACCTCGGCCAGTATCTTGCTGGGCGAGCGGTTGGCCCTGTTGCAGCTGGCCGGTGCGCTGCTGGTGATGATCGGGCTGGCAGTCAATGTCTGGGGAGGCTGGCTGTTCGGCCGGTTGCGCCTGGCGCGCGTCTGAAAACGCCCGGCATCAGCCGGGCGTTGTGGCGATCAGGCTCAATGGGTGGCGGCATGGGCGCCGAGCAGTGTGGTGGAACCGCTCTTCTTGTCGCGCTTGGCCATACGTTTTTCCTGTGCCGTTTTCATCGGCTTCTTCTTGCTGTTCTTCTTTGCGTCCATTCCCTTGCTCATGGTGTTCACCTCTGATTGCTGGCTGGACATGTCCTGATGGGCGAAGGCCTGACTGTCGCTGCTGGAGCGATGCCTGTTTCCGGCCTGCCGTCTTCCGTGACTGCTGCAGTATGGCATCGCTGGGCCGCAATGCACGCGTTGCGTTGCTTAGGACTGTTCCCGTTTCGTTGCAAGGCGCGTCGCTGCGCCAAACGGCTCCCGCGCGGCCGCGTACGAAAGGGGAACAGACCCTAGGTATCAGTCGAACAGGCTTCGCTGGTCCCGCTGGCCGCGGAGCACGTCGTAACGCTGGCGAAAGATCGCCCGATAGTGCATGGCCAGAGGCTGCAGCTCGGCAAGTTGCAGCAGGCTGTCTCGCGCCTGGTTCGGATCAAGAAAGCAGCGCCACAGGTAGGCGACGCTTATGTCCGGGTGCGGGCGCTCCAGCAGTTGCAGCGTGTCGCCAGGGCGCACGTGGCCTGGCTCCAGGGTCCGATAAAGCCAGCCGGTGCGGCCACTCGCTGACAGCTCTCGCGCCAGACCGCGCATGCCGTGACGGGTGTCCAGGCGCACGCAGGGCGAGCGCGGCTGACTCACCTCGATCAGCGCATCGCCCCAGCGCAGGCGATCACCGATGCACAGCTGCGCTTCGTTCAGCCCTTCGCTACCCAGATTCTCGCCGAAGGCGCCGAGCCCCAGCTGCGTGCGCAGCGGCGCAAAGCGCTGCGCCCAATAGAGGTAATGTTGCGTCGGGTAATGGCACAGGGCACGGTCCGGCCCGCCATGAAAACGCCGCTCGGCGACCCGGTCGCCCTGCAGGCCATCCCGGCCCAGCCAGAGCGGGCCGTCTGCCGGTTGCTTGTCCATCGCGGTCGCCTTGCGGCTGCCCGGCAGCGGCGTGAACGCATGGCACAGCAGTGGACCGCTAACGGTCCAGGACGCAGCCATTTTATCGCTCAAGGTTGGGCCAGACGTTCGAGTTCACGACGGACCATCGAGGCGTATTCCGGCGGGCTCAGGCGATACAGCTCGCCGGCGACCCAATCCAGCCAGCGAGCGCCCAGAATGGCGCGCTGTTCGATCAGACGTTGGGCTTCGGCACTGGCTCGTTCGGCGTTGCGGTGGTGGAAGTCGGCACGACTCACGGCTGGTCTCCGTCGCGATGTTCTGGCTGGCAGGTGGGCGGCGATGGTAAACCCGGAACGCTCGCGTTAGGCTCCGGGGCTGTTTGTCGCGCCATGAGAACGATGCATGTCCGAGCCCGTGAACTTCAAGCACAAGATTTCCCGTCAACGTCCTTACGGCAAGGCCGAGCCCGGCCTGCGTGCCAGCGAGGGCAATTTGGGCGCGGTCATCGACCAGTTGGAAAGCGATCGCGGGCGCATCATCAATTCCGCGGCGGTGCGCCGCCTGCAGCAGAAGACGCAGGTCTTCCCGCTGGAGCGCAATGCCGCAGTGCGCAGCCGCCTGACCCATTCGCTGGAGGTGCAGCAGACCGGCCGCTTCATCGTCCGTACGCTCTACAAGCAGCTTGGCAGCCGTGCCGCAGCGTTCGGCCTGGATGGGCTGGAGGCGGCACTGGAGAGCCTGGTGGAGATGACCTGCCTGATGCATGACATCGGCAATCCGCCATTCGGCCATTTCGGTGAATACGCCATCGGCGAATGGTTCGAGCGCCACCTGGATGAACTGTTCGCCGCTGCCGTGCCGCCAGGGCAGGGCGACACCGGGCTACGCCAGCGCATGCTCGATGACCTCAACCACTTCGAGGGCAACGCTCAGGCGATTCGTCTGGTGGTCTCGCTGCAGCGCCTGAACCTGACCTACACCCAGACCGCCGGCCTGCTCAAATACGTCCGCCCGGCCTACATGCCGCGACCGGACAAAGGCACGCCGGGCGCCTATCTGCAGAAAAAGCCCGGCTTCTACCTCTCCGAAGAACCCTTCGTGCGGGCCTTGCAGGCGGCCCTCCAGATGCAGCCCTGCACGCGCCACCCGCTGGCCTACGTGATGGAGGCGGCGGACGACATTGCCTACTGCCTGGCTGACATCGAGGATTCGGTGGAGAAGGGCATCTTCAGCATCGAGCAGCTGGCACAGCTGCTGCTGGACAAGTTCGCCCTGCATGGCGACGTCGATGCGCCCGTGCCCGGTCCGGAGCGCAGTTTCCGCAGCATGGTCAGCTACGCCCTGGAGCGGGCGCAGAAGGAGCCGATCAACAAGGCCGGCGAGTTCTTCATCTGGCTGCGGGTGAACATGATCCATCCGCTGGTGCAGCACGCAGCCCGTCAGTTCATCGACAACATCGAAGCGGTGTACCACGGCACGCTGGACCGCGCCCTGCTTGAGGACGACAGCCTGCCCAACGCCATCGTGCAGACCTTCAAGGATGTGGCGATGGACAAGGTGTTCTGCCACCGCGAGGTGGAAACGCTGCAGCTGCAGGGCTATCGCATCCTCCAGGGACTGCTGGACTTCTATGCGCCGTTGCTGCGCGTGCCGGCGCCGGTGTTCGACGCGCTAACCCTGGGCGGCTGTCGCAGCGAGCCGCATCTGCAGATGCTGGCGCGGCGGCTGCCCAATCAGCTGGTCAAGGCCTATCACGAGGCGCTCAAGCCCCATGCCGAGACGTCGGGCGATCGCCCGCTGTGGGAGTTCTACTACCGCAACCGCATGCTGCAGGACTTCATCAGCGGCATGACCGACCAGCTTGCCCAGGACGAGTATCGCGCGCTGTCGGCGCTCTGAGCCCAGGTCGATCGATGAGGCTGACGCCGGTCTCGGCAGCGGTCAGCGCTGCGCTTGGTACAGGCATTGCTATGGCTTGGTGCAGCAGTCGTCGTGCAAGCCCCGCAATGGCGCACGATGAAATCCCGGCAGTTCCCATAACCCGTTGAAAACAAAGGTTTCATGGTGCCTCGGCATTTCTACCGAGGCAGGCTCCGGCTGCAGGTGGCGGTAGTCGTCGCGTGCGCGGTGATGCATCTCGGTGCATTCGCACTCTGGCGATTACCGTTTTGGTGCGTATTCCCGCTGAGGCTGTAGTAACCCATGGAAAACCTCAACAGCGCCGTGGAAACCCTGGTCCATGGCTCCAATACCCTGTTCCTCCTGATGGGCGCGGTGATGGTGCTGGCCATGCATGCCGGCTTTGCCTTCCTCGAAGTCGGGACCGTGCGGCTGAAGAACCAGGTCAATGCCCTGTCGAAGATCATCACCGACTTCGCCGTATCGACCCTGGCGTACTTCTTCATCGGCTACTGGATCGCCTATGGCGTGACGTTCATGCAGCCGGCCGATCAGCTGGTGGCCGACCACGGCTATGCCCTGGTGAAGTTCTTCTTCCTGCTGACCTTTGCTGCGGCGATTCCGGCAATCATCTCCGGCGGCATCGCCGAACGTGCGCGCTTCGGTCCGCAGCTGTGCGCGACGCTGTTGATCGTGGCGTTCGTCTATCCGTTCTTCGAAGGGCTGATCTGGAACGGCAATTTCGGTTTCCAGGCCTGGCTGGAGCACCAGTTCGGTGCACCCTTCCATGACTTCGCCGGCTCCGTGGTGGTGCACGCCATGGGCGGATGGCTGGCGTTTGGTGCGGTCATCCTGCTCGGACGTCGCAACGGCCGCTACCGCGACGGCCGGCTGGTGGCCTTCGCCCCGTCGAATATCCCGTTCCTGGCGCTGGGCTCGTGGATTCTCATCGTCGGCTGGTTCGGCTTCAACGTCATGAGTGCGCAGTCCATCGAGGGCATCAGTGGCCTGGTGGCAGTGAACTCGCTGATGGCGATGGTGGGCGGCACCGCCGCGGCCTGGCTGGCCGGCCGCAACGACCCGGGCTTCCTGCACAACGGCCCGCTGGCCGGGCTGGTGGCGGTTTGCGCCGGCTCAGATCTGATGCATCCGGTCGGTGCGCTGGCCACCGGCGCGATTGCCGGGGCACTGCTCGTCTGGGCGTTCACCGCCACGCAGAACCGCTGGAAAATCGACGACGTGCTGGGTGTATGGCCGCTGCACGGTCTGTGCGGGATCTGGGGCGGCATCGCCTGCGGCATCTTCGGCCAGGCGGCGTTGGGCGGGCTCGGCGGCGTCAGCCTGATCAGCCAGGTGATCGGCAGCGGTCTGGGCATGCTGGTGGCACTGGTTGGTGGCTTCGGCGTCTACGGCCTGCTCAAGCACTCCATGGGCATTCGCCTCAGCCAGGACGAAGAATTCAACGGGGCGGACCTCTCGATCCATCGCATCGGCGCGCTCAGCCACGACTGAGGCGCTGCGCTGGCGCAAGCCGCGGCTCAATAACCGCGCTTGCGCTGCACCAGATGGCTGATCGGCCGGCCGTCGCGCAGGGCCTGCAGGTTCTGCGCGACGATCGACGCGGCGCTGCGCATGTCCGTCGCGGCGGCGCTATGCGGCAGGACCGTCACGCGCGGATGGCACCAGAACGGATGGTCCGTCACCAGCGGCTCCTGGCGAAACACATCCAGCACCGCACGATCGAGTTGCCCGCTGTCCAGCGCCTGCAGCAGGTCGGCTTCCACCAGGTGCCCGCCACGGGCGAGGTTGACCAGAGCAGCGCCGCGGCGCATGGCGGCGAAGAACCGTCGGTCCAGCAGATCGGCGGTCTGTGCGGTGAGGGGCAGCAGGTTGATCACGATGTCACTGCGTGCCAGCAGCGGCCACAGCGCTTCCAGGCCGTGTTCCAGCGCGATGCCGGCGATGGCGCCACCGTGCAGATTCCAGCCGGTCACCCGGTAACCCGTTTCCAGCAGCCGCCGCGCGCAGGTCCGGCCCATCTGGCCCATGCCCAGCACGGCTACCTCGATCTCGTCGGCGCGCCGCTGCGGCAGAGGGTACCAGTGGCGATCGCGCTGCTGTTGCGCATAGTCGAAGAAGCGGCGATGCAGCGAAAGCGTTGCCCACAAGGCGGTTTCCGCCATGGCCGCGCTCATGGCCGGGTCGACCATGCGCGCCAGGGGCACGTCCGGCAGGCTGGGATCGTCCAGCAGACGATCGACGCCGGCCCAGAGCGACTGGATCAGGCGCAGCCCGGGCAGGCCTTGCAGGGAGCCTGGCGGCGGATTGGCAACCACGGCGGCGACGATGCGCCCGGCGTTCTGCGTCGGGGCGTGCAGGTGCCAGCGGGCATCGGGCATGGCGCGCTGCAGCTCGACGAGCCAGGCGTCGCGTTCTTCGCTGTCGAAGCTGCCGCAAAACAGTAGGTCCATGGAATGGCTCCAGATGGGCGAAGCGGAACTGTAGTCAGCCGCGGAGTCTCTGAATAGGCACGTCACGGACGGCGCTAGCGCCGTCCGGCCCATTGACCAAGCCCAAGGAGAATCTCATGGAACTGCCCAACAAAGACCTCGGCACCCTGTTCGAACAGCTCGGCCTGGAATCCGATCCTGCCAGCATCGATGCCTTTATCGCCAAGCACGGCCGGTTGCCGGAGGATGTCCGTCTGGCCGATGCCCCGTTCTGGAACGAGTCGCAGCGCGCGTTCCTGCGTGACGAATGGGTCGAGGACGCCGAATGGGCGCCCATCGTGGACGAGCTGAACGTGCGCCTGCACGAGCATTGATCGCCACGCAGGCTGCGGCAGCGACCGCAGCTTGCGCGGGCTGTGGCTCAATCCAGCAGATCGGCCGGCACATTGCCGCCGTTCTCGGCCAGCCGCTTCAGCACGGTCTTGTGCAGCCACAGATTCATCTGCGCCGAATCGCCCATTTTGTCCGCCGGGCAGCCGAGTTCGGTGGCAAGCTCCTTGCGCGCCGTCAGGCTGCTGTCCAGGCCCAGCAGCTTGAGCAGGTCGACGATGGAGGTGCGCCAGTTGAGCTTTTCCGGATGATTGTTGGCCATACCGTCCAACTTCGCGGCTACGTCTACCTGATCCACGGCAGGCGTCGTGGGTGCGCCGGCACCACCGGTGGACGCTTCCGGCGGGGTAGTGGGTGCGGTGCTGTCCGGCTCGGCGTGCGCCCGGCCGATGCCGATCTTTTCCAGAATCGAACTGAACAAGCCCATGAGGATTCTCCTGTCTGCGTGGATACGTGAGCCTTGGCTCGCAGTTAGGACCGCCGGCGCTTCGATTAGTCGCGCCTCCTCGCTCGTGGCCGGCTACCAGCCGAAGCCGTCGGGCTGCACACCACTCCTCGTGCTGGGCTTCACGTCCGCCTAGAATGCCGCTTTTGCCCGGGAAATCCGCCATGAGCAACCTCGACATCGACGCCCGCTATGCCTGCGCCAAGAGCCTTGCGCTGGAAGCTGCGCAGCTCGGCATGACCTATTACCGTCAGCGCGAGACACTGGATGTGGAGCACAAGGGCAGCGATCGCCAGGACGTGGTCAGCATCGCCGACAAGCGCATCGAGGACTTCATTCGCGGGCGGCTCGCCGAATGTTTTCCCGAAGACGGCTTTCTCGGCGAGGAGAGCGGCTCGGCCGGTCTCAGGGCACGCTGCGTCTGGGTCATCGACCCCATCGACGGCACCGCCTGCTTCGTCAACGGCCTGCACAACTGGTGCGTCTCCATCGGACTGCTGGTGGACGGCGAACCGCACGTCGGCGCGATCGCCGATCCGAATCACGACGAACTCTTCCATGGCTGCCTTGGCCGGGGCGCCTACGTCAACGAGACGCCGCTCAGAGCCAGCACCGCGACCCACGTGTGCGAGGGGCTGACCGGCGCCGGTACCTTCCATCCACGCGGCAAGGAACATTTCATTCCGTTTCTGGAGAAACTGCTGGCCGAAGGCGGCATGTTCATCCGCAACGGCTCCGGCGCGCTGATGACCGCCTACGTCGCTGCAGGTCGCCTGATCGGTTACTACGAGACCGAGCTCAAGAGCTGGGACTGCCTGGCCGGGCTGCTGCTGGTGGCCGAAGCGGGTGGCCTGCGCAACGACTTCTTCCGTAACGACGGTCTGCTGCGAGGCAATCCGTATCTGGTGGCGGCGCCCGGGGTATACAGCCAGCTGGCCAAACTGATCGGCCCTTCGCTGGATGCCTGAGCCGCGTTCGTCGATCGGCGCAGGCGCGGTCCGCAGCCTGTGCTATACCGTTGTGACGCACCGAGGGCCGGCCTATCCGCCTGGCCCGCTCTGAACAGGGGGGAATTCCGGCAGCCATCGGGCCCGAGCCAACCTGCGTGATCGATGGCTGCCCGCACATAGCGAGGTAACGATCATGACCATGATGCAATGCACCTACCGCGATCACATCATCACCGCCGAGGTGATGGAATATCCTGGCACCTCCACTCCCTGGGCCGGCGGCTGCCGGATTACCGCCCCCGACGGACACGTCACCCGCCGCCTGCCGCTGCCACTCGAGCATGCGTTCATGGACGAACTGGACAAGGCCCAGCGGCTGTCCATCGCCCACGGCAAGTGGCTGGTGGACCAGCACCTCGACCACGGGCGCGAGCTGTTTCAGAAGGCCGCCTGACCGCTCTTGCTACTGCGCGCCGGACGCCTGCGTCCGGCGCGTTTTTGTTGTCCTGGATCAGGCCGATAGCACTTAGATAGGGCTTAGCGGCCCTCCGCGCACGAGGCCGCGTGCCGGCATTTTCAGACCCATGCTGGCATTGGCTGCAATTGCGCAGTCTTCCTGAGTGCAACGCCATCACGTCGCATTGCCCAGGAAAGGTTCGGCGACATTTGGCGCATTGCTTAATGATCCAAACGGTGGCATAGCTATCACCAAGCCACCGGCAACGGTGGTGTTCATAAGCGGAAGTAAGGACGACTTATGCAAATCCAGGTTCATAGCGATAACCACATCGAAGGCAGTGCCCGTCTGGCTGATTGGGTCAGTGCCAGTGTCGCAGGCAAGCTGGACCGGTATGACGACGAGCTGACACGTGTCGTCGTGCACCTCAACGACGAAAACGGCGACAAGGCCGGCGCGCATGACAAGCGCTGCCAGATCGAGGCGCGGCCCAAGGGCCTGCAACCCATCTCCGTCACCCACAAGGCCGAATCGCTGGAGCTGGCCATCGATGGCGCGGTCGACAAGCTGAGCAATGCGCTCGCTCACCAGTTCGGCAAGCTGCGCAGCAAGCGCGCCGGCGCCCAGCCGCAGATGATCGACGGTGCCGTAGCCGGTCGTGACGCGCTACTGGAGGAAGATTTCCTCGCGGACGAACTGGTCCGCAATTCATAAGCCCCCGATGAAGGGCCTTCCCAGCGGAAGGCCCTTCGCGCATCAGTGCAGCAGTTCCGGCGGAATGCTTCCGCCATTCTCGGCCAGCTTCTTCATCACGGCGCGGTGCAGCCACATGTTCATCTGCGCCGTATCGGCCATCTGATCGGGCGGGCAGCCCAGCTCGGTGGCAAGCTCCCGGCGCGACTCCAGGCTGCTGTCGAGGCCCAGCAACTTCATCAGGTCGACGATCGAGGTGCGCCAGTTCAGCGCTTCGGGGTGTGCCGCCGCCTTCGCTTCCAGCTGCGCCACCACGTCCACGCCACGGGCGGCGGCAGTCGGCTGGTTCAGATCCCTGTCCGGCCCGAGTGTCGCGTTGGTCGTGGTCGACGGCCGCTCGCTCAGTGTTATGCCTTCGGCGCTGGAGTGGCTGGCGTCAGCCGGCGGCGTGTCGGCCTTGCGCTCCGCTTCGTTGGAGACATCGCCCAGGCCGAGCTTCGCCTTGATCGAATCGAAAAGTCCCATGTCCGTTCTCCGTGCTGTTGGTGTCTGCGTTCGACAACAACCCACGGCGTGCCATTCGTTCCACAGGTCGGTTCGCTCGGTCAGCTGTGTTCGAGCCAGGCGAGGGCTTCGGCTTCCTGGTGCAGATCGAAGGCCTTGATGGTCAGTCCCGGAATCAATGCGCCCTCGACTTCGCTGGCCTTGCGCAACCACTCCTTGCCGGCGATCACCGCACAGCGGTCGAAGCGGCGGATGAAGCGCAGCAGCTGGGGCAGGCGTGACAGCTCCACGCCGACGGCACCCAGGGTCGGCAGATCGAAGTCGCCGATGCGGTAGAGCATGCGGCCGTGGCTGATGCCTTCGGACTTGAACAGCAGGTCGTCCAGCGCGGCGCGCATGGCCTGGCTGTCCAGCTTGCCGGAGAAGTCGATATCGATGCGGTTTTCGCCTCTGCGCGATACCTGAAACATGACGAGTCCCTCTCGGTTCTGCGGGTGGCCGCGATGTCCTCAGACCATAGTCGCTGCGAGGAGATCGAGCCAAAAAAACAGGCGAAACGCGGGCGATTCCATTGACCTGGATCAGCATGCGAGGCGTTGATCCGTGCGTTAGAAAAATTGCCTGCAGGCCGCGTGGCGTCTGGCTTTCAAGGCGGCGGACCAACGGTATCAAGTTGCTCGCTAGCCGGCCGAGAAACGGAATAACTGCGACGCCAGCGAGTGGCGGCGGCGCGTTCTTTCCTGCTTTTCTGCAGTTGGAATTCCTTCATGACCAGCACCTTGGCGAACGTCATCCAGTCCGTACTGCGCGGGCTGGGCCTACGTACCATCAACCTGCAATTTTTCTTTTCCTACAGCCTGATCTTCCTTTGCGCGGCGCTGACCGCCGGGGTGCTGTTCATGTCCAGCAAGGACGCCAGCCAGATCGACATGGCCGGCGCGCAGCGCATGCTCAGCCAGAAGATGATGAAAGAGGCGCTGCTCGCTGCGCAGGGCATCGGTAGCCCGGCGGATGTCGACAAGACCATCCAGCGCTTCGAGCAATCCCATCGGCTGCTGCTCAACGGCGACAGCGCCCAGGGTATCGTCCGCGTCGAGCTGGCCAGCGCACAGCCGCACCTGCAGCGCGTCGATCAGATCTGGCAGCGCTACCGTCCCGCCGTACAGGCGCTGGCCGCAGGGCAGAGCGCCGATCTGAAGACCCTGGCCGGCGACTCCAACGATATTCTCGCGGCCTCCAACGAAGTGGTGTCGCTGATCTCGGCGCAGGCCAATCGCAGTGCCTCCCAGCAGCTGTGGGTCGCGCTGGGTTCCACCCTGTGCATCCTGCTGCTGGTGGTGCTCGGACGGATCGCCGGCATGAACTGGCTGATGCTGCAGATCGACGAGCTGCGCGGGCGCCTGGAGAAGGTCAGCCAAGGCGATTTTTCCGCGCCGCTGCAGGTGCGTCATGCCGATGACGAGATGGGCAGGATCACCCTGGCCTACAACAGCCTGCTAGGTCAGGTTGGCGAGATGATCCGCGGCGTGCGCCAGGCGGCCGATGACGCTGACGGGCAATGCAAGCACATGGCGAACCTGGCCGGGGACAGCGCGCGCAATGTGGAAGGCCGGCAGGCGGAGATCGATCAGGTCGCTACTGCCATGAATGAAATGCTCGCCACCTCCCAGGAAGTTGCACGCAGCACTGTCGAGGCCGCCAATGCCGCTGACGTCGCCGAGCAGGAAACCAACGCCGGCAGCGCTGTGATGAACGAATCGGTCGGCGCCATCCGCACGCTCAGTGGCCATGTCGATGGCCTGGCGGACGTGATGCAGCAGCTGGTGCTCGACAGCCACGAGATCGGCAAGGTGCTCAACGTGATCAGCGGCATCGCCGAGCAGACCAACCTGCTGGCGCTCAACGCAGCCATCGAGGCAGCACGGGCCGGTGAGCAGGGCCGCGGTTTCGCGGTAGTTGCCGACGAGGTGCGCAGCCTCGCCAGTCGCACCCAGAGTTCGGCCAAGGAGGTCGGCGTGCTGGTCGAGCGTCTGCAGAGCCAGGCCTCGCGCGCCGGGCAGGCCATGGATGCCTCGCGCCAGAGCAGCACCATCACCCTGACGCAGATCGAGGCGGCGCAACATGCGCTGGGCCAGATCGTCGGTGCGGTGCAGACCATTCGTGGCATGACCAATCAGATCGCCACGGCTGCCGAGGAGCAGTCGCAGGTCGCCGAGGACATGAACAAGTCGCTGACGCGCATCGCCCAGGTGGCTGATCAGGCGGCGAGCGTCACGCACGATACCGCGGCGTCGGGCAATACCATCATGCAGAGCATGAACGGGCTCAAGGCGCTGACGGGGCGTTTTCGCCTACAGGCGTGACAGGACGGTGAGGCAGGGTGGTGCGGCGGATAGCGCACCGCTCGGTGCGAGTGTCCCCGCGCATGGACGTGCGGGGACGGGGGTGGATCAGTCCTGGCGGCTGGTCACTTCCAGCAGGTGATAGCCGAACTGCGTCTTCACCGGGCCCTGCACGACATTCAGCGGCGCGCTGAACACCACGGTGTCGAATTCCTTGACCATCTGACCCGGACCGAACGAACCCAGATCGCCGCCCTGGCGGCTGGACGGGCACGTGGAGTTTTCCTTGGCGACCTGGGCGAAGTCGGCGCCGCCTTCGATGGCAGCTTTCAGCTCGTTGCACTTTGCTTCAGTGGAAACCAGGATGTGGCGGGCAGTGGCTCGGGCCATGGTGTGTACTCCTGTGGAAAAGCTGCGAGCCTACCGCAATTGCCCTGCGAGTCAAACGTCGCGGGTGATCGTACCCGCAGTGCACCGGCTCAAGGGTTCTCACCGAGTGCCCGCTGGATCCGTCGCCGGCGCTGCGTTGAACGACTCGAGACTTTGCAGACTCTGCGCGTAGCGCTCGGCGCGCAGCGGCATGAAACCGGTGAAGTGGATCCAGGTCGGCAGGCCTTGCAGGTAATGCATCACGAATGCTCGTGTGGTCGGCTTTTCCTGCAGGCTCCGCTCGCTCAGATAGATGAAAAGCGGCCGGGTCAATGGCTGGTAGTGCGCCTCGCTGACGGTTTTGAGCGTCGGGTAGACCGGGCCCTTGCCACTGTCGATGGCAAGCAGCTTCAGCTCGTCCCAGTGCCGGTGATAGGCGCCGATTCCGAAGAATCCGAGCGCATCCGGCTCGGCAGCGATGCCGGCGGCCAACTCCTCTTCGTTCTCGCTGGCGGTATAGTCCTGGCGGCTGCGATGCGCCTCGCCGACGATCTGCCTGGTGAAGACGTCGTAGGTGCCGGAGTCCTGACCTCGGCCGAACAGTTTCACCGGCCGGTCGGGCCAGCCGGCACGGATGTGACTCCAGTGCCTGACCTTGCCTTCGGCTGCGGGCGTCCAGAGTTTCTTCAGCTCTTCGACGGTGATGTCGCTCGCCCAATCATTGCTCGGGTGTACGACGACCGTGATCGCGTCCATGGCCAGGGGCACTTCACGATAGCCGATGCCGTTCTGCGCGCAGAGTGCCTGCTCGCTGCTGTTCATCCTGCGCGAGGCGTCGTTGATGTCCGTCTTCCCCGCACAGAAGCGGCGAAAACCAGCGCTGGTCCCGGAAAACGCCACCTCGATCGGATGCCCAGGCTGCGCACGCTGGAAACGGCGTACCGCTTCGCGGGTCAGTGGGTAAACGGTACTGGAGCCATCGATGAGCAGCCCTTCGGCGGCGGATTCGGCAGCGCTCACGGCTGGTGTGGATGCCAGCTGCAGGCCAAGCGAAAGACTGATCAGCAGTAGCGGGCCGGTTTTGACGTGCATGCTGTCGCTCCTAGGCCTGGCTCAGGGCTTGGCCTTCAGCCAATCGTGCTTCAGTGAGTTCCAGAACACCTGCAGGCTGTGGAAGCGGGTGTCTACCGCATTGATGTAGTCATCCAGACGATCGATTTCCCGATGCTGGGCCTGTTGTTCCTGGGCATCGATCTGCTTGAGCTGCGCTTCGAGCTCATTGAGCGATTCGCGCAGTTCGCGGATGCGATTCTCGGTCTGGCTACGACGTTCGCTTTGCATAGGTGCGGGCTCCCGACCAGGTCAGAGTTGGCTGCCGCCGATCAACAGCAGAGGCAGGCCGAAGAACACACCGCCGATGTAGGCCCCGACGTACAGCTTGCTGCGTTGCGCCAGATCGGCGAGATGCGTGGCGATGGCAGGCGGAACGCCGCGCAGGAACGGTAGTACGTAGATCAGGAAGATTCCGAACAGGTTGAACAGCAGATGTACCAGTGCGATCTGCATCGCCAGTTCGGCGGTGGGCCCGGAGATGGCGGTGGCCGCCAGCAGCGCGGTCACGCAGGTTCCGATGTTGGTGCCGAGGGTGAACGGATAGACCTGTTTGAGCGAAAAGACACCGGTTCCTGCCAGTGGCACGATCAGCGCGGTGGTGGTCGATGAGGATTGCACCAGGATCGTGATGAGCGTTCCCGAGGCGATCCCCGAAACCGGGCCACGCCCGACGCTGGTGTGCATGATCTCTTTGGCGCGGCCGACCATGACCCTGCGCAGCACCTTGCCGATGGCCTGGACCACGAACAGGATCAGGCCGATCCCGATGACGATCAGCGCGACACCCGACCAGACCTGGCTTGGCAGCCAGGCCACGCTGGCGTTGAGCAGGTCGCTGGCAGGGGTGAGGAGAGTCTTCATGAAGTTCACGCTCTTCATGTCGACGCTTGTGCTGTCGCTGACCAGCAGGCCGGCCAGAACTTCGGACATCTGCGCCAGCGGATGGAAAAGCAGTTCCAGCGGCAGGAGGATCGCCACCGCCGTGATATTGAATGCGTCATGCACGGTTGCGGCCGCGAAGGCCCGGTGAAATTCGACGCCGTTGCGCACATGGCCGAGGCTGACGATGGTGCTGGTGAGGGACGTGCCGATGTTGGCGCCCATGATCAACGGGATCGCGATCGGAATGGGCAGCCCGCCAGCAACCATCCCGACAATGATGGACGTTACGGTGCTGGAGCTCTGGATCAGTGCGGTCGCTGCAACGCCGATCATCAGGCCGACAAAGGGGTTGGTGGCGAACGCGAACAGTTCCTTGGCGTTGTCGCCGACCGCCGCTTTGAAGCCATCTCCGATAGCACCGACGGCTGCCAGCAGCAGATAGATCAGTGTGATGACCAACAGCCACGACAGCCATTGGCGCGTAGCGGGTGTGGAGTGGTCGGCTAGGGCGCCGGTATTCGTCGTCATCTGGCAACTCCCGCGAGCAGGTCGGTCGCTCGACGGTGTGCCATGGGTGTGAACGCTTGATGACCGAAGCGGCCTGTACGGATGAACGGTGCCCTTGGGATTGAACCGTTTCCTGCTCGGTCGAGCGTATGCGACCGGTCGGTACCAGATCCGCACGAGCCTGCTTAAGGCAGGCCCGTGTTCTTGCGCTCAGGCCGCGTCGCTGCTGTGGGTGGACTCAGCAGCCGGTCGCTCCGCCAGATAGCGTGCCAGGCGGGATTTTTCCGGCTCGCTGAAGGCCAGGCCGAGCTTGGTGCGTCGCCAGAGAATGTCGTCCGGCTGCATTGCCCACTCATCCCGGCAAAGGTACTCGACCTCCTGCGCATAGAGCTGTTGGCCAAGGTCTTCACCCAGGGCATCGAGGGAACGGGCGTCGCCGAGCATCCGCCAGACGCGATTGCCGTACAGCGTGGCCCATCGTTTGGCCAGGGGCAGTTCCAGCCCTTGCACATGGGCGACCAGTGCCTCGGCCAGTGCTTCGGGCGTGCTCATGTCTTCGCCGCCGGGCAGCGCGGCATCGGCCGTCCAGCTGTCGCCCATGCCGGGGAAAAACGGCTTGAGCTGAGCCATCGCCGATTCGGCGAGCTTGCGGTAGGTGGTCAGTTTGCCGCCGAACACCGAGAGCAGCGGCGCCTGCTTTTCCTCAGCGACCAGCGATAGGGTGTAGTCGCGGGTGACGGCAGACGGATTGTCCGATTCGTCATCGCACAAGGGGCGAACGCCTGCGAAGGTATGCACGATGTCCCTGGGCTCCAGCTGCTTGCGAAAGTGCGTATTGGCGACACCCAGCACGTAGGCGATCTCTTGCTCGGTGATGCTCACCTGCGCCGGATCGCCGTGATACTCGCGGTCGGTGGTGCCGATCATGGTGTAGCGGTCCAGGTAAGGAATGGCGAAGACGATACGCCGATCTTCGTTCTGCATGATGTAGGCCTGCTCACCTTCATACAGCCTGGGTACGATGATGTGGCTGCCCTGAATCAGGCGGATGCCGTACGGCGAGCGCTGCTGCAGATTCTCGCCGATGAACTGTGCGACCCAGGGACCGGCCGCATTGACCAGTGCCTTGGCGCGCAAGGAAAAGCGACTGCCGTCCTCGCGCTGCAGCTCGACGTGCCAGATGCCCCCAGCACGTTTGGCGCTCAGGCACAGCGTGCGGGTATGGATATGCGCCCCTTTTTCCCGCGCCGCCATGGCGTTGAGCACCACCAGGCGTGCGTCGTCGACCCAGCAGTCGGAGTACTCGAAACCGCGGGTGATGGCCGGCTTGAGCGGGCTCTCGCTGCCGAAGCGTAACCCCTGCGACGCCGGCAGTTTCTTGCGCATGCCCAGATGGTCATAGAGGAACAGACCGGCGCGGATCATCCACGCCGGGCGCAGGTGAGGGCGGTGCGGCAGCACGAAGCGCATCGGTTTGACGATATGCGGCGCCTTGGCCAGCAACACTTCGCGCTCGGCCAGTGCCTCGCGGACCAGTCGGAATTCGTAGTGTTCCAGATAACGCAGCCCGCCATGAATGAGCTTGCTGCTCGCTGATGACGTATGACTGGCCAGGTCGTCGCGTTCGCAAAGGAACACCGACAGCCCACGGCCGGCGGCATCGGCCGCGATGCCGACACCATTGATACCGCCGCCGATCACGGCGATGTCATAAAGCTCGGAGACGGGCTGGGCAATATGGGGCACGGGTTCCTCCTCGAATACGAATGCGATGTTCGTTTTTGAACATGCTATTCGTGAATGAACATTATTGAAAGTGCAAAATGTTCGAAATCGATAAAAGGAAGGGCGGGTTTCTGCTCCGCGGGCATGGTTGTTCCGTCTGGCTCGTGGTCGCGGTCGCTTCCAGCGGCTTGGCATCGCTCGAGGGAACGACTTGTCCGCGAACAGGTGCGGCAGAGCAGGGGCGATGCAGAGGGCTTCCACGCTTAGGGCGTGGGCGCCGGCTGTTGACATTGGCAGGTCGCGCGCGCCCAGGCGGAGCATGCGGACAATAGGCGGGGCGGGTGAATCGTTGCCGGCCGCCGTTAGCGGCCTGGACGATGGCGACCGCGGCTCCTGGATTCTCCGTTCGTGGGAGCGGACCGGGCCGCGAAGAAGGGCTGACGCCGAACCTAGTCGGCGATCTCCAAGTGCACCTTGTACCGTGCCAGCAGTTCGGCGAACACGTCGTCCGGCTGGGTATCGGTGAACAGGCAGTCGATCTGCTCCAGGGAGCCGAGCCGGGTCATGGCGCTGCGGCCGAACTTGCTGGAGTCCGCGGCGAGGAAGACCTTGCGCGCGTTATGGATGATCGCCTGGGAGACGCGGACTTCCTGGTAGTCGAAGTCGAGCAGGGTGCCGTCCTCGTCGATGCCGCTGATGCCGATCAAGGCGAAATCGACCTTGAACTGGCTGATGAAGTCTGCGGTCGCCTGGCCCACCACGCCGCCGTCGCTGCGCACGTTGCCGCCTGCGATCAGCACATCGAAGTCTTCCTTGGTGCTGAGGATGCTCGCCACATGCAGGTCATTGGTGATGATCTTCAGATCGCGATGGTTGAGCAGGGCGCGGGCGATGGCTTCGGTGGTGGTGCCGATATTGATGAACAGCGAAGCCTGGTCGGGGATGCGTGCGGCCATGGCGGCGGCGATGCGCTGTTTTTCGTCACGCATCTGATGCGCGCGCTGGCTGTATGCAGTGTTCTGCACGCTGGAGTCGTAGGCCGCGCCGCCGTGGTAGCGCCGCAGCAGGCCGGCGTCGCCCAGCTGATTGATGTCGCGGCGGATGGTCTGCGGGGTGACGGCGAAGTGCCGGGCCAGTTCGTCGATGCTCACATAGCCGCGTTCGCGCACGAGTTCGAGAATGTTCTGCTGTCGGGGCGCCAGGCTCATGGGGCTTCCTTGTTCGCGGTGGTGGCGGAAGCATGCCCCAGTCTGACGTTCGATTAAAGCGCGCTTTGTTCGAATTCGCGCAATACCGCGCCTGCCTGCGACCCGGTCGCAGGCAGCGCGGAGTGGACTTCTCAGTCCTCGGCCCAGTTGCGGGTGCGCTCGACCGCCTTCTGCCAGCCGCGATAGAGCGCTTCGCGCTGTTCGCTTCCGCACGCCGGTTCGAACACGCGCTCGATGCTGCTCTTGCTGCGCAATTCGTCGAGGTCACTCCAGAAACCGGTCGCCAGCCCGGCCAGGTAGGCCGCACCAAGAGCCGTGGTTTCCTTCATCTGCGGGCGCTCCACCTGGGTGCCGAGCAGGTCGGCCTGGAACTGCATGAGGAAGTTGTTGGCCACGGCGCCGCCATCCACACGCAGGGCGCGCAGGCGCTCGCCGGCATCCTGCTGCATGGCGTCGAGCACGTCGCGGGTCTGGTAGGCGATGGATTCCAGCGCAGCACGGATCAGATGATCGACCTTGACCCCGCGGGTCAGACCGAACAGTGCGCCGCGGGCCCGCGGGTCCCAATAGGGCGCGCCAAGGCCGGTGAACGCCGGCACCAGGTAGATGCCGTTGCTGTCCGGCACCTTGGTGGCGAAGTACTCCGAATCCAGTGACTCGTTGAGTACCTTCAGCTCGTCACGCAGCCATTGCACGGTGGAGCCGCCGTTGAAGATGGCGCCTTCCAGCGCGTAATTCACTTCGCCCCGCGGTCCGCAGGCGATGGTGGTCAGCAGGCCGTGTTCGGACTGCACCGCCTTGGTCCCGGTATTCATCAGCAGGAAGCAGCCGGTGCCGTAGGTGTTCTTGGCCTGGCCCGGTTCGACGCACATCTGGCCGAACAGCGCGGCCTGCTGATCGCCGGCAATGCCCGCGATGGGAATGCCGGTGCTCTGGCCGGAACCGATATAGGCGTGGCCGTAAACTTCCGAGGATGAGCGCACCTCCGGCAGCATCTCGCGGGGAATGTCCAGCGCTTCGAGCATCACCGGGTCCCAGTCCAGCTTGTGGATATCGAACAGCAGCGTGCGCGACGCGTTGGTGTAGTCGGTGACGTGGGCCTTGCCCTGGGTCATCTTCCAGATCAGCCAGCAGTCGATGGTGCCGAACAGCAGCTCGCCACGGCGAGCGCGCTCGCGGCTGCCTTCGACGTGATCGAGAATCCACTTGATCTTGGTGCCGGAGAAGTAGGGGTCGATCACCAGGCCGGTGGTCTTGCGGATGTGCTCTTCCATGCCGTCGCGCTTGAGCTGGTCGCAGATCGGCGTGCTCTGGCGGCTCTGCCAGACGATGGCGTTGTAGATCGGACGGCCGGTTATCTTGTCCCAGACGATGGCGGTCTCGCGCTGGTTGGTGATGCCGATGGCGGCCACCTGCTCGTTGGTGATGCCGGCCTGGGCCAGGGCTTCGACGAACACGCCGCTCTGGGTCGCCCAGATTTCCATGGGGTCATGCTCGACCCAGCTCGGTTGCGGGTAGATCTGCGCGAACTCGCGCTGCGCGATGGTCACCACGTTGGCGTTGCGGTCCAGCACGATGGCGCGGGAACTGGTGGTGCCCTGGTCGAGGGCGACGATGAATTGCTTGTTCTGGTTGCTCATGGCGACGTTTCCTTAGCGAACTTTGCTGACATCGGGCTGCGCGGAGCCCATTTCGGCAGTGGCCTTTTCCTTGGGTTTGGGTGCATCACAGGCGGCCGAGCCAACCCCTGGCAGGTGCCGGCAGATGAGTGCCTTGTAACCTGCAGCGCCGAGGCAGGCACCAAGAATCGGGGCGAAGATCGGAACCAGGAAATACGGGATGTCTCGCCCACCGGTGAAGACCACGTCACCCCAGCCGGCCAGGAAGGTCATCAGCTTAGGCCCGAAATCCCGCGCCGGATTCATCGCAAAGCCGGTCAGCGGTCCCATCGCACCACCGATCACGGCGATCAGCAGGCCGATCAGCAAAGGGGCGAGCGGGCCGCTGGGCAGGCCATTGCCGTCATCGGTGATGGCCATGATCATCGCCAGCAGAATGGCCGTAATTACCACTTCGACAAGGAACGCCTGACCGAACGACAACGAGGCGTGCGGATAGGTGGAGAAGATCGACGCGAGCTCGAGACTCTCGACGCTTCCGCGAACCATCTGCTGGGCCTGTTCGAAATCGAAAAACAGGCTGCTGTACAACCCGTAGACCAATGCCGCGGAACAGAACGCGCCGGCCACCTGCGCCAGAATGTAGGCCGGCACGCGGTGCCGCTCGAAGGTGCCGAACAGCCATAATGCGATGGTGACGGCCGGGTTCAGATGGGCACCGGAAACGCCGGCGGCAAGGTACACCGCCATCGAAACGCCGATACCCCAGATGATGCTGATTTCCCACAGCCCCAGGTCGGCGCCGCCGAGCTTGAGCGCTGCGACGCAGCCGGTACCGAAGAAGATGAGAAGGGCAGTGCCGAGAAATTCGGCGATGCATTGTCCCTTGAGGGTCGGGACGATGGGCGTACTCATGCGCGGAGCCTCGTTCGTTTGTTTTTGTTTTATTCCGAGCACTGCGTTGGTTCGGAATTGTTCGGAAACGAAAACTTAGAGGCAAAGAAAGCCGCTGTCAAAGTAAAAAATCGAACATTTTTCAGGCTGGTCACGGAACCAACGGGTGCTGCTGCGGTCGGCGCCAATTCACTGGGGCGGTGATTCAGCGCCGCCGACGCCAGAGGCGCCAGCCTAGCCGCAAGTCGTCGGCCATCGGCACCAGCGCCAGAGTCAGCAGCAGAGCGGCCAGCGGTACGGTGGAGAGAAAGCCGAAGTGCTTGAAGCCCAGTGCGCCGCTCAGGCCGCCGATAAAGAAGCTGCCGACCAGTAACGCATTGATGCGCAGACGTTCGCGATTGGCGCGCACCGGCGGTAGTTCACCATCGCGATTGCGGTTGAAATAGATCAGCCGGCCCAGTTCGATGCCGATGTCGGTCACCATTCCGGTGATGTGCGTGGTGCGCACCTCGGCGTTGGAAAGCTTGGTGATGATCGCGTTCTGCAGGCCCATGATGAAGCACAGCAGCACCACGGTCAGCGGCACGAAGAAGCCCGGAACCGACATCAGCTGCGCGCCGAGGATACCGAACAGCAGCAACAGCCCGGCTTCCAGCGCCAGCGGCAGGGCGTACTGGCTGTGCAGTCGGCGCCGTCGCGAAAAGTTGATCATCAGCGTCGAGCACATGGCGCCAAGGACGAACGAGAGCAGTGCGCCGAAGCCAGCCAGCGCCAGATCGGTGGCGCCGAGGGCGAGGTTGTCGGCCATCGCCGAGACGATGCCGGTCATGTGCGAGGTGTATTGCTGCACGGCCAGAAAGCCCCCGGCGTTCGCCGCGCCGGCGACGAAGGCCAGGCAGAGTCCGAGCTGGCGGTTGCTGCGGGTGGAGCGTCGGCGATCGGTCAGGCGACGGGCATAGTTGATCGGCATGCGGGGCTCGCGCTTGGCGGCAAAGCGGCGATTATAGCGACGCGCGCGCGCCTACCTCGCGTGTCGGCGAAACTCAGCGCCGCCGGCCTGCCTTGCGCCCGCCACCGCGCTTCGCCGCCCGTGGCTTGCGCTGGCGCGACAGTTCGCGGGTGATGGCATCGTTCAGCAGCTTGCGGGCCTCCTCGCCATCGTCGTGTTCGGGAAAATGCTCGGGGAGGCTGCGGGCCAGATGCAGGTAGGTTTCCACCACATGCAGCGTGCTTTCCAGACTGGCCAGGTCGGCGCCCAGCAGCAGGCGCGGCATGGGGATGGCGTGGCCTTCGGCGACGCGCTTGATCCAGCGCTGTGCATGCTGGCTGGCCGGACTGTCGAAACCGCCGCGGATCGGCGTGCAGGCGAACGTCCAGCGCAACCAGAGTGGGATTTTCGGATCGTCGATCAGCTCGATCCACTCGGCCAGTTCGTCCGGCAGCACCGAGACGAACGCTTCGCCGTAATTGATGTTGCGGTTGAAGGTCAGCCAGGACCGCAGCAGGCTCGGCTCGCCCATCAGCTCGGAGATGGCGGACAGGTGATCGATGGATGGGCGCACCTGGAACTGGCTGAGGTCCACCGGCGCGTCCGGACTGTTGAACAGGCGGCGGATGGACTTGAGCGTCTGCGGGTCCAGCGCGGTGATTTCGCCCCTGTCGTGGTGGCCGAAACGGCCCGCGCGGCCACCGATCTGCTTGACCTCCTGCACCTTGAGCTGGCGATTCTGGATGCCGTCGAATTTCTCGTCGGTGTAGAAGCACAGTGTGTGCGCCGGCAGGTTGAGGCCCATGCCCACCGCGTCGGTGGCGACCATGATGTCCGCCTCGCCTTCGCGGAAGCGGCGGGCCTGCTCGCGGCGCACCTCCGGCGAAAGCGCGCCGTAGACCACCGATACGCTCTTGCCGGCGCTTTCGAGCATGCCCTTGAGTTCCAGCACCAGCTTGCGGCTGAACGCCACCAGCAGCGAGCCGGGCTCCAGGCGCTCCAGCGTGGTGGCGTGCTTGGCCACCTCCACTGGCGACAGGCGCTTGGTGCGCTGCACTTGCAGCTGGTCCTCGCAGAGTTCGCAGAGCGTGCGCAGCGACGGCTCGATCAGTGCCGGACCGGTCATCATCAGCTTCGGCGTATATGCGCTGACCAGTGCATCGACCCAGGCCCAGCCGCGTTGCGGGTCGGCCATCATCTGCACTTCGTCGACCACCACCACGTCCCAGTGCTGGTGCCGGAAGCGGGCAAACTCCTCCACGGTGCAGCAGAAGTGCGTGGCGCCTTCGCGAATGATTTCCTCCTCGCCGGTGACCAGCGAACAGGGCACGCCCATCGATTCGATGCGCTCCTGATTCTCCAGTGCCATCAGACGTAGCGGCGAGAGGTAGATGGCGTGCTCGGCGGCGGCCATCGCCTCGATGGAGCGGTGCGTCTTGCCGCTGTTGGTCGGGCCGAGCAGGGCGATCCAGCGTCGCGTCAGCCGGCGCGCCGGATAGAGCTTGTGGTAATGGACGAAGCGCGGGTTGTTTTCCAGCAGCACGGCGAAGGCCATGCGTTCCTCGTGCTCGCGGCGCGCGGCGCGAATTGCCTTGCGCATGCGTCCGGGTTCGAGCGCGATGAGTTCGGTGAGACGCTTGTGGCCGAGCTGCTGCAGGTCGAAGCCGTCGGCGAGTTCGAGCATGCGTTCGAAGCTGGCCTGCAGGTCGGCCCGGTCCTGACGTTGCCAGGCCTCGACTTCGGCAGCGCTGAGCAGGTGGTCCTGGTCGGCGGGAATGCGCCGCTGCAGTTCCAGCTCGAGCGGGCCATGGTGCAGCGTCACCAGATAGCGCAGGTCGTGGCGGATCTCGTTGACCGTGGCGACCGCGTGCTGCAGGAACTCGTCGAGTCGCGACAGCTCCGGCCGGATCCGCGCGAGGCAGCGCTGGCGGTCCTCTTCGTCCATCTCGGCGAAGGGCCGCTCGAGCAACTGCAGACGACCGCGCACGTACTGCTGGACGGCCGCCTGGAGATTGCCTGGGAAGTCGTCGCGCTGTGGGCTGTCGGCCAGGCGCAGTGCCCATTCCGGTTCCAGCAGGTGGGCGGGCGAACCCAGGGTGAACGTCTTCTGGCTGCCGTACACATCGATGCTGCAGGGGATCTCGCCGAGGTCGCGGCTGACGATCCGCTCGAGCAGTTCATCCGTAGCGGGCTCGGCCATCAGCTGGTCCACTGCCGGGCCGTGCAGCCCCAGCCAGAACGCTTTTGCCGCCCGGCCGAGCCCCGGCATCGGGTAGCCGATATAGGGCGCGAACCACTTTTCCTGGTGGTGCTTCTTCGCGACGAAATCCGGATAACGCGCCGTTGCCCACTCGATGAACCGCGCCAGGCGCTCGAGCCTGATGGATTTGAACTGCTTGCCTCCGGCCTTTGCCATGATCGACGCCTTTGCTGATCAGTGTTCTGTTACGACTCGTGCTACTCCTAAGGAGTCGCCATACGCGTTATCAATCCGACGATCTGGCTAGTTCATTGTGCACCCTGCGAATGGTCGCGACCTGTCGGCTGGCTTTCTAGCCGCTGTTTTAAAGTGCGCACCTCCTCCGTCAGGCTTTCCATCTGCAACAGCAGGCGGTGCAGCATTTCTGCATCGGCTGACTGGTGCTCTGCGTGCCGGTCGGCGACAAACAGCGAACCGATGTACGCCGCGAAGCTGCCGAAAAGACCTACGCCTGACACCATCAGCAGCACGGCAACGATGCGACCTTCGGTCGTGACTGGGTAGAAATCGCCGTAGCCGACCGTGGTGACGGTGACAAACGCCCACCACAATGCTTCTTCGGGAGTGTTGATCGAACTCTGCGGGTTGGGCGCCTCGACCAGCAGCATGGTCAGCGCGCCGAATGCCACCAGCAGCATGGTCGCGGTGGCGGCAGAAGCGACGATGCCCTCGGCGCGATTGCGGAACAGGATTCGCCAGATCAGCCGCAGCGACTTGATCGCCCGTAGCACCCGCAGCACCTGGAAGGCGCGGAACAGCTTGGCCGCCTGCAATCCGCCGGCCGGCACACTGGCCAGCAGATCGATCCAGCCCCAGCGCATGAAGCGCAGCTTGTCTTCCGCCTGTTGCAGGCGCATCCAGAAATCGAGGAAGAAAAAGAAGCACACGACGTTGTCCAGATAACCGAGCAACGTCGAAACATCGTCAGGCAGGTCGAATACCAGGTCGGCCACCAGTGCGCCGATCACATAGACAGACAGGACCAGAATCAGGATCTGAAAGGGGGTGACGGGGCGCTGCTTCATGGATTGACCGTGAGTCGTGAACTGCGAAAAGCGCGCAAGTCTAAAGCACCGGCTCGGTGTCGCGTGGATATCGGAGAAGAAGAGGTCGCGATGACGAAGAGCTCACACATTCGCCTCGGCTGTGCCGGCTGGAGCCTGCCGCGCGACGCCGGGCGAGTCTTCCCCGCGCAGGGGACTCATCTCGAGCGTTATGCACAGGTGCTTCACGCGACGGAAATCAATTCTTCCTTTTATCGCCCGCATCGCCCTGCGACCTACCGCAAGTGGGCCGCCAGCGTGCCGGAGGGGTTCAGCTTCTGCGTGAAGCTGCCGCGGCAGATCAGCCATGAAAAGCGCCTGCGAGATTGCACGCAGGAACTGGAGCGCTTTCTCGGCGAAGTTTCCGAGCTGGGCGCCGGGCTCGGCTGCCTGCTGCTGCAGTTGCCCCCATCGCTGCCCTATGAGCACACGCTGGCTGAGGCGTTCTTCGCGGAACTGCGCGAGCGCTACGGCGGCGACCTGGCGCTGGAACCACGACATGCCAGCTGGCTGGAGGCCGACGCCCAGCTCCGGCACTGACGTATCGCCCGTGCCGCCGCGGACCCGTCGCCCCTCCCGGGTGGCGGTGAGCCGGCTGGCTGGCCGGGCCTGCGCTACTACCGCCTGCATGGATCCCCGCGGATCTATCACTCGGCGTATCCCAGCCAATGGCTGAAGTGCCTGGCCGAGCAATTGCGTGACTACAGCGATACACCCTGCTGGTGCATCTTCGACAACACTGCCAGCGGCGCCGCAGTGACCGACGCGTTGACGCTGCAGTCGCTGCTGCAGAGCTGACGATCAGCGCGGAATGATGCGCACGCGCCCAGCAGTGTTGTCGCGTCGGGCGGCTTTTTCATTCTCGGCTCGGCCGGGGATACTGCCGGAGTCCTGGCCGCGCTCCGGCGTCGCGGTACCGTTCAGCTCTCGCTCGTCGACGCTGATGGAGGTGGCGTCCGGGTAGCCGGTTGTCAGTGTCTCCGTGCTGGCGGTGACGGGCGTGGCATCGTCATTCCAGGTTGCGCTGCGTTCGTCGATGTCGATGGCGCCGTTGCGCTCCATGATCTGCTCGACGATCGGCACCCGCTCTTCGTTCTGAAGCGATACGGTCACGATGGTCGATCCGCGTCGGGCCGCCTCGGGATAACGTCCGGCATGAGCGGCGGCACTATCGCCGAAGACCTTGCGGAAGAAGTTGCCGATATGTTCGGCCGCCGTGGCGTCCGAGTCCGGCTCCTCGCCAACGACCTCTACGCGACTGCCATCGACGTTCGACGGGTTCATGGACATCGACAGCTGGATGTCGTCATGGGAGACACCCTCGGTTACGAGTTCAGCTTTGACTTGCTCCGCCTGGGCATAGCGGTCAAACGCGGCAATCAGTATCTGGGTCATGGCTTCACCTATCTTGTCGAGTGCACGAGTTGAGGTTGCTCTCCGTTGGCCTCTGGACCACGGGGGCGCGGTGCATACCTACTGGCTGTTGGGCGCTGCGATCCGCACGATGGTTCCGTATTTACTAAGGGCGATCGGAGCATCGGCCCTCGCAGACGGTGCGAAAGGGGGGTCTACTTCTTTGGTCTGATGTCGTCGTGATATCGATGGACGGATCTTGTACAGCTATTGGACCGGTGAAACACTCTGTATCACTTCGAAGCAGCCCGGCTTCGATGCCTCCCCCTCACGGTGCCCCATGTTCCGCTCAATGAACGTATCCACCCGAGCTGCTGCCAGCTTCTCGGTCATCGCGTTGATGTTGCTGTTTGTCGGATGTTTTTCGCTGTTTCAGGTCCAGGCGCTGCGGGAAACGGAGCAGGTCATCGAAACCAACTGGCTAGCCGGCGTTCGAGACACTGGCCGGCTTCGGGGAGATGTGCTGGAGCTGCGTCTGACAGTAGCACGTTCCCTCATTCCGTCCGACGATGGCTCGGCATCCTCGACAAGCAGTGAGATTGGTCGGCGCCGGTCGCACATCGAAGAGCAATTGGGAGCGTATCTGGGCTCACCGGTCATCGACGAGCATGAACGGCAGCTCGTGCGGAGTGTTCAGGGTGCGGTCGATCGCTACGGCCAGTCGCTCGATCGCCTGCTGGCGTCGCTGGAAAGTGGCGACGTGGCCGCTGCCGTCGCGTTGTTCAACGGCGACATGCGGCAGCAGGGTACGGATATCAATCAGGTACTCGCAGCGTTGACGGCTTACAACGACGAAGGGGCCAAGGCATCGAGTGTATCGGCTGGCTTGGTTTATACCCGCAGTCTGTGGGTCCTGCTCGGTGTGATGGGTTTCGCGATCCTGGCCACGTCGGGCTTGGCGATCGGCTTCACGCGCAGCATCACCAAGCCTCTGGGACAAGCTGTGCAGGTGGCTGAAAGCATCGCCGGGGCTGACCTGAGCCAACCAATCGAGTTGGAAGGCACCGACGAGCCTGCCCGCCTGCTGGCCGCCCTGGCCACGATGCAGGCGACGTTGCGCGCGACGCTTAAGCACATAGGCGATTCCTCGACCCAGCTGGCGACGGCAACGGAAGAGATGACCAGCGTTGCACACGAAGGCAAACGCGGCTTGCAGCGGCAGAATGAGCAGGTTGAGCTGGCGGCGACAGCTGTCAACGAGATGACGGCTGCCATTGAAGAGGTAGCGAGCAATGCGGCCTCGACATCTGACAGCGTGCGTGACTCGACGGCTGCTGCCGAGGCGGGCCGCCATCACGTCAACGATACGGTCAAGGCGATCGATAGCCTATCGGCGCGCATCAGTGATACCGGCGGGCATGTCGAGGGCCTTGCTGGACAGGCGCGGGATATCAGCAAGGTGCTCGATGTGATACGCAACATCGCCGAGCAGACCAACCTGCTTGCCCTGAATGCCGCTATCGAAGCAGCACGTGCCGGAGACCAGGGGCGTGGCTTTGCCGTGGTCGCCGATGAGGTTCGGGCGCTCGCTCACCGTACGGGGCAATCGACTCAGGAAATCGAACTGATGATTGCGGCGATCCAGGCCGGTACCGATAGCGTGGTCAAGGCTACTGCCCTGAGCACGGAAGAGGCTGGCAGAACCTTGGGTGTGGCTCGTGAGGCAGGTGCCATGCTGGATAACATTGCCGCCTCGGTAGCGATCATCAACGAGCGCACCGTCATGATCGCGACAGCCGCCGAACAGCAGGCACAAGTCGCTCGGGAAGTGGACCGCAGCCTGATGGCCATACGGGACCTCTCCATTCAGTCGGCGGCTGGCGCCGATCAGACTGCGGTCGCCAGCGATGAACTGGCTAGACTGGCCACCGACCTCAACCATATGGCTCTGCGTTTCAGGACGTGACGCTCATACGGCGTCGCATCGCCTCTACGTAGCTTCTCGCGACGAGATTCGATCAGCGGCACAGGCGTCCATGACGAACGCTTGTGCCGCTGGCGAGCGGGTTACGCCGGCTTGTGGCGAATGGTCTTGAGCAAGTCGTCCGGCGTGATGTGCCCGACCACGCTGGCGGCGCTACCCGGCTGCGGTAGGTCGAGGATATGGCCCTTCATCTTGCCGATCACGTGCATCTCGCAGGGTTTGCAGTCGAACTTCAGTGTCAGCACCTCGTCGCCGTGCACCAGCTGCATCGGCGCGACCTTCGTGCGCACGCCGGTGACGCCCTTGGCCTGCTTCGGGCACAGATTGAAGGAGAAGCGCAGGCAGTGCTTGGTGATCATCACTGGCACTTCGCCGGTTTCCTCGTGGGCCTCGTACGCCGCGTCGATCAGCCGCACACCGTAACGGTGATAGAACGTCCGGGCCTTCTCGTTGTAGACGTTGTAGAGAAACGACAGGTGCGATTCTGGATAGACCGGCGGCGGCACGCTGACCGGCTTGCGCCCGCCGCGCGGGCGGATGGCTTCGCGCGCTTCGCCCAGCGCCTCGATGGCTTCGCGGCGCAGCGCCTTGAGTTGCGAGTTGGGGATGAAGAAGGCCTGCGGTGCATCCACTTCGACTTCTTCGGCGTGGTAGATGGTGGTGCCCAGCTGGCTCAGCAGGTCGGCGATCTGGCCGGGCACCTGCTCGGGCTTCTTCGCTTCGCCGAAGGGGCCGGGCAGGGTGGCCGTGGCATAGGCGCCTTCCTCGCTGGTGACATGCAGCTCCAGCTCATCGGCGCGCAATATTGCCAGCCACCGCACACCGATGCGGCGCTCGGCGGAGGTCTTGAGCAGCGCGTTCTGCCAGTTGTGGTCCAGGTTGCGGTTGAACGGGTGGTTCGGGCGCACCTGGCGCATCGCGGCGGGCATTTCGTTGGGTTCGACGCGGTACTGCCAGAACGGCTGACCGTCCTCCTCGAACTGCTTCAGCGGCTCGACCACGCTGGCACGGAAACCCACCACCTCGCGCTTGATCAGAACGTTAAGGCCGTCGCCGTTTGAGAGCGGCTCGCGGGTCTGCACGGTCAGGTCATGCTTGCCGACCTTGAGCACTTCACCCACGGCGAGGCCGGTGAAGGTCGGCGAGTCGAAGGCACCGATGTCGATCTTGCGGTCGGTGACGAAGTAGTCGGTGCTGCCGCGGTGGAAGGTCTTGTCCGGGTCCGGTACGAAAAAGTGATCGGTGCGGCCGCTGGAGGCGCGGGCAAGGTCAGGGCGCTCGGCAAGAATGCCGTCCAGGCGCTGGCGGTAGTAAGCGGTGATGTTCTTCACGTAGCTCACATCCTTGTAGCGCCCCTCGATCTTGAACGAACGCACGCCGGCATCCACCAGCGCGCTCAGGTTGGCGCTCTGGTTGTTGTCCTTCATCGACAGCAGGTGCTTTTCGAAGGCCACCACGCGGCCCTGATCGTCCTTCAGCGTGTAGGGCAGGCGGCAGGCCTGCGAGCAGTCGCCGCGGTTGGCGCTGCGCCCGGTCTGCGCGTGGCTGATATTGCACTGCCCGGAAAACGCCACGCACAGCGCGCCGTGGATGAAGAATTCCAGGGTCGAATCCACTTCGTCGTAGATCGCGCGGATTTCCTGCAGGTTCAGCTCGCGGGCGAGGACCAGCTGCGAGAAACCGGCCTTGTCGAGGAACTTGGCCCGTTCCAGCGTGCGGATATCGGTCTGGGTGCTGGCATGGATCTCGATGGGCGGAATATCCAGCTCCATGATGCCCATGTCCTGCACGATCAGCGCGTCAACGCCGATCTCGTACAGCTGCTGGATCAGCGCGCGCGCTGCTTCCAGTTCGTCGTCGTGCAGGATGGTGTTCAGCGTGACGAACACCCGCGCGTGGAACAGATGGGCAAATCTCACCAGCTCGGCGATGTCGGCCACGCTGTTCTCGGCGTTGTGCCGGGCACCAAAGCTGGGGCCGCCGATGTACACCGCATCGGCGCCATGCAGGATGGCCTCGCGGGCGATGCTGGCGTCACGGGCAGGGGCGAGCAGTTCGAGATGGTGCTTGGGAAGGGACATGGGCACGGACCGGCTGTGTTTCGAGGTCGTGCATTGTAAAGACTTGCTGCGCAGCGTCCATGCGCAACGCCTCCGTTGGCGACGATCTGTTGCCGGCCGAGCCGGGAGCCTGCGTGGCCGGCACGCAGGCTCATCGCCGGCGGTCTGCCTAGCTGCGGGCGTGCTGCATCAGGGCCGTCATGGCCTGCCGCAGGTAGTCGATCAGCTCGGGCGCTATCCAGGTACCGGCCTGCAACTCCGGTTCCTGCTGCTCGGCCTGCTGGATTCGGCGCTGGGTGTCGGCGTTCGGGCCGGCGTAGGCGCTGAACAACTCACCCCAGCGGCGTGCCAGTGCGATCACCCGCTCGTGCTCCGGCGGGAGACGCTCGCTACGGCAGCGCTGAAGCTGCGCGAGCAGTTCCGGCCATTGGCGCAGGCTTGCGGCGTAATGCGTGCGCATGCGGGCGAACTCGTCGTCCGTCAGGTGGCGGCGGTAGATCGCCAGGCGGTGCTCGGCGAACGCCGCCAGCACATAGTCGCGCATGGCCTGGCTGACGCCGGTTCGCTGCTGCAGCCATGGCTCGGCTGCGTGCATGGTGTCGAGCCTGGTCAGCAGGGCTGGGTCCTGCGCGGTGTCGCGCTCGAGCTGGATCATCCAGTCCCGCGCCAGCCGCTGTGCTTGCTCAGCCTGCGTCGGCACGCCGGCGTCCATCAGTGCCTTGACTTGCTCAGCCAGGGCGGGCCAGGCACTGATGCCTTGGTCGAGGCGTTCGGTGAAGGCCAGCCTGGCCAGTTCGTCGGCGGAAAAGTGCTTCTCGTACATGATCATCGATCCCAGGGTATCCAGTAGGTCGGTCAGCGCGGGTTCCTCGCCCAGAACGTAGCGCTCGCGCAGCCTGTGCAATCGGCTGCGCAGGCGCTGGAGGCTCTGCAACTGGCGATCGAGCTGCAGCAATTGCTGGTCGATCAGTCCAGGCAGGGAAACCGCGCGCTGGTTCAACAGGGCTCCGATGTCGGTCAGCGACAGGCCAAGGCCACGCAGTGCCTGGATGTGATGCAGGCGCTCGATGTCCTTGCGGTCGTAGAGCCGATAACCGGCATCGGAGCGTGCGGACGGTTTGAGCAGATCAAGGTTGTCGTAGTGATGCAGCGTCCGGACGGTCACGCCGGAGCGCCTGGCCAGTTCGCCTACCTTGAGCAACATTGATGTCTCCTTTTCGTTTCGCACGGCAGGGATCGTCGGGGCTGACGCTGCGTGAGGGTCAAGCGGCAGGAACGGATTTTTTTCGAAGGGGGGCGGGCTCGGCTATGAAACCGCGCATGGCAGCGAACGCAGGTCGATCGCGACGGGGCGCAGGTTGCTCATAACCCGCCCAGCAAATCGTGCGCATCGAGCAGGCGCCAGGCGATTTCCGGGCGCTGCGCCAGACCGCGGCGAACGGCGGCGGCAATGGCGGGGCGGGTCTTGCGGCAGAGGCCGGGCTGCTCGGCGAACTCGACGGCGATGCCACGCATGCTGCGCACTTCGTTGTGGCCAGGGGCGATCGTCATGCGAATGCCCAGCTGTTCGAACATGCGCTGCTGCAGCCGCTCCAGCTCCTCCAGGCTCTGCACGTTGGCCAGACGCTCGAGCAGGCGGTTTTCCTCGTGGCGGGTGAGCAGCAGGATGCGCACGTCGGCGCCCGGCGCTTCCAGCAGCTCGTCCCGCCGACAGGTGCAGGTGCCGGGTGGGCAGGATTGACGAATCGGCGGTTGGCTGTTCATGGCGCCTGATCATAGCCAAGGCCGCCAGCGGCGCCCAGCCGGTGGCCTTGTGCCGCTGCGGTGATGACAAGCGCGGCGGTGTCACGCACCATGGCGCCAGTTTTCGCGCCGGGTGCGCGTCGTTCCGTCAGGGAATTGCTGGAGAACTGTCATGCGTGTTCTGTCATCCGTCCTGCTGCTGGCGACCCTTTGCGTTGCCGGCGCCGCTGCGGCCGAGGAGGCCCGGCTGGTCGAGTCGATCAATGCCTACCGTGGCGAGGTGCAGCGCTGCGGCAGCAAGGCCAGCGAGGAGCTGCCGCCACTCACGGCCGATTCGCGGCTGAACTTGCCGGTCGGCGCCGCCGGTGACCTGCAGGATGCCTTGTCCCGCGCAGGCTACCCGATGGTCACGGTGCAGGCGATCACGCTGTCCGGTCCGCGGGATGCCCAGGCGGCGATGCAGGCGCTGCGCGAAAGCTTCTGCCGGGTGATCCTCGATCCTCAGTTCACCGATATCGGCGTCAGCCGCGAAGGTCGCGACTGGCGCATCGTGGTGGCGCGGCCGCTGCTCGATGGTCGCCTCGGCGACTGGCAGGCCGAAGGGCAGAAGCTGCTGGAACAGATCAATCGTGCCCGGGCCTCGGCGCGCCGATGCGGTAGCCAGGATTTCGCCGCCGCGCGGCCGCTGGCCTGGAACGCGACGCTGGGCAGCACCGCCGAGGCTCACAGTCGGGCGATGGCCAATCGCAACTTCTTCAGTCACTTGAGCGAGGACGGCCGTACGCCGGGCGATCGCGCCGAACTCGCCGGCTACGCCGGTAGCCTGGTCGGTGAGAACATCGCCGCGGCGCTGCCGACCGCGCGCAAGGTGCTGGAAGGCTGGCTGGCCAGCCCGGGGCACTGCGCCAATCTGATGAACCCGGCGTACACCGAGCTGGGCGCGGCCTATGCGGTCGATCCGCAGAGCGACGCGGCCATCTACTGGACGGCCATGTTCGGCGCCCCTTGAACGGCAAGTCGAGCCCCTCGCTGCTTCCAATGAGCGATCGGGGCCGGTGTGCTGTCAGAGAAGCCTGTTGCCAAAGACAGGGTTGCCCTTGACCGATATTCCCACCCACCAGGATCTGCCGCCCGTGCTGGCCGGCCCGTTGCTGCGTCGAGCCGAGCCTGGCGGTCTGACCTTCTGGCTGATCGCGTCACGCGTGCTCGAGCTGTCGCTGATCCTTGAAAGCCCCCAGGCCGGCCAGCAGCGGCGCATTCGGCTCGAAGGCGAGGCCTGCCAGCGGCTGCGGCTTGGCCATCATGCGGTGCTGCACCTCATCCGTTTCACGCCCGATGCAGCGCTGCCCGGCGATTGCCTGATCGAGTACGACCTTTTGCTCCACGAGGGCGAGCAGCCGCGGGGCATCGCCGACTGGGCGCCACACCTGTTGCACGACGGCGCCACGCGGCCGAGCTTCGTCATCAAGTCGCGGCTCGACCGCGTGCTGCACGGCTCCTGTCGCAAACCGCACCATGCGGCCGCGGATGGGCTGCTGTGCGTGGACGAGCTGGTGCGCCGCGGCTTGACCGATCCGGACGCGCGCCCGGCAGTGCTGCTGATGACCGGCGACCAGGTCTACGCCGATGATGTCGCTGGGCCGATGCTGGTTGCCATCCACGCGCTGATGCGCCGGCTGGGCCTGTACGGCGAGCATCTCCAGGGCGCGGTGGTGGACGACAGCGATGAACTGCTGGCCCACCCGGCCACCTACTACCGGCGCGAGCAATTGCTGCCCGCGTTCAAGTCCAACGAGGCGTTGCGCGAACGCTTCTTCGGCGGTGTGGAAAAGCCGGTGTTCACCACCGCCAACGGGCAGAACCACCTGATCACCCTCGCCGAAGTCATGGCCATGTACCTGCTGGTGTGGTCGCCCACGCCGTGGTCGCTGATCGAACCGGTGATGCCTGCGCTCGAGACGAAGCACGCCGAGCGCTATCGCCGCGAAGAGCACTGTCTGCGGGGGTTCCGGCGCACTTTGCCGCAGGCTGCGCGGGCGCTGGCCCATGTGCCGTCGTTGATGATCTTCGACGACCACGACATCACCGACGACTGGAACCTGTCGGCTCGCTGGGAGGAGACCGCCTACGGTCACCCGCTGTCGCGGCGGATCATCGGCAATGCGCTCATCGCCTATCTGCTCTGCCAGGCCTGGGGCAATCAGCCCGAGCGTTTCGGCGCGCTGCTGGCGCAGGTGCAGCAGCTGCTGGAGGCTGCTCGGGATGGCTGGCTCGATTGCGCCGAACAGGACCGTTTCATCGAGACGCTGCTGCGTCTGGACGGCTGGGGCTACGAGTTGCCAAGCGAACCGCCGCTGGTGGTGCTCGACACCCGCACCCGGCGCTGGCGCAGCGAGCGCAACCTCAGTCGACCGTCAGGGCTTATGGACTGGGAGGCGCTGAGCGAATTCCAGCAGAACATTCTCGACAAGCCGTCGGTGCTGATCGTCTCGCCGGCACCGATGTTCGGCGTCAAGCTGATCGAGGCGGTGCAGCGGGTGTTCAGCTGGGCCGGCCAGCCCTTGCTGGTGGATGCGGAAAACTGGATGGCCCACCGTGGTGCCGCGCACGTGATGATGAACATCTTCCGTCATTCGCGCACGCCCGGTAACTACGTGATCCTCTCCGGTGACGTGCATTACTCCTTCGTCTACGAAGTGCACATCCGCGCCCGCGACAGCGGGCCGAGGGTCTGGCAGATCACCAGCAGCGGGGTGAAGAACGAGTTTCCACGACGCCTGCTGGACTGGTTCGATCGCCTCAACCGCTGGCTGTATGCGCCCTGGTCGCCGCTGAACTGGCTGACCAAGCGGCGGCGCCTGGAAGTCGTGCCGCGTGTGCCGGACCGCAGCCAGGCGGGCGAGCGTCTGTGGAACGGCTCGGGCATCGGCCTGCTGGTGCTGGATGAGCAGGGCAGGCCGCGGGAAATCCTCCAGCTGAACGCCGATGGCTCGGCTCCGGTGGCCTTCCTCCACGAGCGCAGCCGGTCGGGCTGCGATCGGTAGAGAACGCGAAGCCTGCGTCAGGCGCCTCGCTCCATTTGCCTGACGGCCATTCGCTCGGTGCGCAGTTCGTCGAGGGCGTGGCGAGTGATCTGCACGGCTGCGCTGATCGACAGCAGCGCCATGATGCTGGCCACGATCAGGTCCGGCCAGCCCGCCCCAGTGCCGAACACACCCAGCGCCGCCAGCATCACGGCGATATTGCCCAGCGCATCGTTGCGGCTGCACAGCCAGACACTGCGCATGTTGCTGTCGCCTTCACGGTAGGCATAGAGCATGAGCGCCACGGCGACGTTGGCCAGCAGTGCGATGGTGCCGACGATGCCCATCGTCGTGGCCTGGGGCACGCTGGCATCGATGAAGTTGTCGATCGCGACTACCAGGATGAACAGGCCGAACAGACCCATGGTCAGTGCCTTGGCCAGCGACGCCCTGGCCCGCATGACCACGCCCATGCCCAGCACGAACAGGCTGACACCGTAGTTGGCCGCATCGCCGAAGAAGTCCAGCGAGTCGGCCAGCAGCGAGACCGAACCGGCCTGCACGCCGGCGCCTATCTCCACCGCGAACATCGCCAGGTTGATCAGCAGCGCGATCCAGAGAATCCGCCGATAGCGCCCGCGCACCGCTGCGCTGGCGCAACCACTGCTGCAGCAATTTCCTGCCATGTACGTCGCCTCGGAATGTCGATGGCATTACGCTAAACCCTGTAGCAACTACAGGGTCAAGCGCCGCTCCGACGTGAGTGCGCATCGTGGTCCGGCGTCAGACGCGAAAGCGGCTGACCAGCATCTGCAGTTCGTTACCCAGGCGTGCCAGCTCGATACTGGACGCCGCGGTTTCATCGCTGGCCGTTGCGGTCTGCTCGGAGATGTCGCGTACATTCACAACGTTACGGCTGATCTCTTCCGCGACGGCGCCCTGTTCCTCGGCGGCCGCTGCAATCTGCTGATTCATTGCCTGGATGTCGGAGACCTTGCTGGTGATGTCGCTGAGTGCCAGTCCCGCCCTGCGCGTGAGTTCGACGCTGCTTTGAGTCAGGGTATGACTGCTCTGCATTGCGGCTGCGGCCTGCTGAGTGCCGTGTTGCAGGGCGGCGACCAACTGCTCGATTTCCTCGGTGGATTTCTGCGTCCGTTGCGCCAGACTGCGCACTTCATCGGCGACGACCGCGAAGCCGCGTCCCGCTTCGCCGGCCCGCGCGGCCTCGATGGCGGCATTGAGCGCCAGCAGGTTGGTCTGTTCGGCGACCGCCTTGATCACATCCATTACGCTGCCGATGCGGTTGCTTTCCGCTTCCAGGCTGGCCATCGCTTCGGCCGAGCGAAGCATTTCCCGGGAGAGCCGCTCGATCTGTTCGATCGCTTCGCCGACGACCGCATCGCCCGCGCGCGCATCGCGGTCTGCCGCATTGGCTGCCTGCGATGCCTGCTCGGCGTTGCGTGCCACTTCCTGCACGGTAGCGGACATCTCCTGCATGGCCGTTGCAACCTGGTCGGTTTCGGCGCGCTGGCCGTTCATCCCGACACTGGTCTGCTCTGTGACTGCCGACAGCTGCTCGGCGGCGCTGGCCATTTGCGTGACGCTGTCGCGGATGCCGCTGATCAGCTCGCGCAAGGTTGCCGACATGCCCATTACCCCGCGCTGCAGGGCACCGATCTCATCCTGACGGCGGATGTCCCGCTGGTCGGTCAGGTCGCCAGCGGCGATATTTCTGACCACGGCAAGCGTTTCGGCGAGGGGATGCGTGATCTGGCGGGTAATCAGCCAGGCCGCCAGTAGACCGATCAGAAGGGCGAACGCGGTAACCAGCGCCTGGGTGAGTTTCGATTGCGCCGCCTCGTGCTCGCGGCTTGCGCTCTGCGCCTGGGTCAGGGCGCGGGCCAGGCCTCTGATCTCGCCGGCCTGGCTGGCCATGTCCTGGCGTGCTGTGCTGATGGCTTCGGTCTGCGCGACGACGGCCTGGAGTGCCGCCAGGTAGCCATCCAGCGCCTGTTCGGTTACCGCGACCTGAGCGGAATACGCCTGGCCAAGCACTGTCTGCACGCGTGCAGCGGACTGTCGGGCCAGCTTGATCTGCTGTTCGACCTTGGCCGCCATCTCCAGCGTTGGCGTTGTGTTGTAGCCACGCATCTCGTAGCGCACCAGCTGCCAGTTCATGCGCAGCTCCGCAATCGCCTCGATGCCCGTGTAGCGATTCTCGGCGTGCTCCGGCATCTGCGCCACGGCCTTGCCCATCGCCGCGATCGGCTCGCTGGCGAGAGCGGCTTGCTTGCCCATATCCGCCCTGGCAGCACTGCCGGCGGCATAGGCTTCACGCATTCTGCTCAGCGTGGCGCGATAGCGCTGTATCTGTTCGCCTTGCTTTTGTAACAGCATCCGGTTTTCCGGATCACGAAAGGCTGGCGCGATGTCCCGGTGCTGCGCCGCAAAGTGGTCGAGGGCCTCGGTTACCGCCTCGGCTGACTTCGCGTCGCCGTTGTCCAGCATGTATTGAAGGCGGGCCACCCTGAGTTCGTCCAGCGCTTCGTTCAGCGCGGCGATCCGTTCCATCAGTTCGCTGCGATGGATGACGCCGCTCAGGCTGAGCCAGCCGGAGATCGCCAGTGCGATCGTCAGCAGCAGCACCGCGCCAAAGCCGATCGTCAGTTTCCTGGTCATGCTGATATCGGCGAACCAGTTCTTCATGAGTCCTTTCTCCTTGTCGAAAGTTGGCTGCGGTATCGGGACCACAGCCGAGGGCCTCGCCGTCGCGCCTTGGCGTCGGTTGGCTGATAGCGCAGCTGCTGACCGGCGGGCGGATCAGCGTTGCGCTCGAACACGATTGGCTGCCGGCGCCATGGCACGCTGTCGGGCCATGGCGGTGGGTCAGTAGAGGACGGTCAGCAGCACGTTGAATATCAGCGCCGCGACGAACCCCAGCGGGGCGGCGCGGAACAGCAGCTGCGGGAACAGCACGGTGCGGCTTTGCTCGGTGGGGCAGGAGCCGAGGATCAGGCTGCCTCCTGAGGAGAATGGCGAGATCGAGGTCGCCTGCGAGCCGACAACAATGGCTACGAACAGGATCAGCGGGTCCAGCCCCAGTGCCGAGGCGATCGGCGGCACCATCGGAAACAGTGCAGGCGTGACCACGCCCAGGGTGCTGGAGAACAGTGACATGAACGCCGCGACGATGCCGAACACCAGCGGCACCAGAATCGGCGGAATACTGTTGCCCATCCACGACGCCAGGATGTCGATGGTGCCGGCCTTGATCGCCACCGAAATCAGCATTCCGACGCCGCAGATCATGATGAGCGTGGCCCAGGGTACCGATGCCATCGCTTTGCGCTCGTCGCCAAGTTTGAGGAGTAGCGCGATCACCGAGAACAGGCTGGCGATCAGACCTATGTCCATCTTCTAGTTGACGAGGCGGGCTGTCGGGTTGTCCGGCAACATCAGGTAGGCGATTGGTGCCGCGAGGACGATGGCCATCATTGCCAGCGTCAGCCACAGCGTCATCCGCTGCTCACGGTTCAGCGGCGTCGGTGGTGTCGCGGCGAAGACCGAAGCCTTCATGGCTTTACCGTGTCCGGTCAGAAAGACCAGCACCGAAATCACCAGCAACGGAATCACCAGCGTGCTGACGAAGATGCCCGCGGTATTGATGAAGGCCTCGTTCTCGGTGATGCCGGCGTTGACCATAAGGCCGCGGAAGATGATGCCGCTTTGGCTGGATACGAAGTTGGCTCCGCTCAGGGCTCCATAGTTCACAGCCATCCCGCCGGCGATCAGGCTCATGCCGGTACGCTCACAGAGCAACAGGGTGATCGGCGCCATGAACGCCAGTACGGTGTAGTAGCCGGCGCCCATCGCGGAGATGACCGTGGCGGTGAAGAACACTGCAAAGGGGAGCAGCTGTGGCACCGATCGACAGTGGTAGATCAGGTGTTCGGCAAGTTTCTCCAGCGTTCCGTTGACCGTTGCGAAGCTGTAGAAAAGGCAGACGGAGAAGATCACGAAGAAGATCTTCAGCGGCCACATGGCGATGATTTCGGAAGGGCTGAGCCCCATTCCGAACGCGCCGATCAGGTAGGCGAACGCGATGGCGAACAGACCGATGTTGATCTTGGTTTTGTAGCCGAGGGCGACTGCGACAACGATAGCCGCGACGACGAGCAGGCTCATCATGATGGATATGTCCTGTTGTGTGACGGATCGTTTAGTTGCACGTCGCAAAGCCGAACAGCTTTGCCGCGTTGGTCAGCAATACCTGAGTCCGCTCACGAGTATCCGGCAGCAGGATGTCGATGAGGGAAAGCTGCTCGGTGTAATCGGTCTGGCTTTCGAACTGGGTGTTGGGCCAGTCGCTGCCCCAGACGAATCGCTCGATGCCACCGGCTGCATGGCGTGCCTTGGCCAGCACCGTTGCCGCTTGCGCGATGTCGGATTGGCTCCGATACGCGGCGGAGAGCTTGAGCCAGACCTGTGGGTTGGCCAGCGATTGCAGGAATGCCTGGTGATTGGGTTTCCCGGCATCGATTCCGCCGGTAGGCAGCCCGAAATGATCGATCACCACCGTCACTCCGCAAGCCAGCAGGCCGGGAATGACCAGCGCCACATCGTCGATGCCGCGCTGGATTTCGACCTGCCAGCCACGGGCACCAAGCCGAGCGAATAGCCCCATCCATGCAGCGCTGGCGTATTCGGTCAGCGCCTTTCCGATGAGATTCAGCCGGATGCCTACCACGCCGGCTTCTTCCAGCTCATCTAGCTGCGTATCGCTGATGCTTGCGTCCACCACCGCAACGCCCCTCAGTCGCTGCGGATAACGGCGCAGCGCGTCAAGCATGAAGTGATTGTCGGTACCGAGAAAGCTCGGCTGGATCAGCACGCCGTGGGAAAGCCCGTGGCGATCGAGATGCGCAAGATACTGTTCGACCAGTGCATCGTAATGCGGGCTGTAGCGTCGGTTGGAAACCATCGGCAGGTCTTGCCGGAAGACATGGGCGTGGGTGTCGACGCCAGTGATCGCAGGCGGGTGAAGGCCGGTCATTGTGATAACCCTGATTGTTGTAGTGATGGAGAAGCGAGACGCGTAATGGACTGTACGGTCTTTATAGTTTCATCTAGTCATATATATGAATAGATGACCATATAGTTAGCTCAGCCTCTCTGTCAATCGCTGGGCCGGTGGTACAGTTGTGCCGGGTCAATGAACGAATCGATGAAATGAACACCCCGATACTCGGATACGACGAGCGCCTGCCGCTCTATCAGCGGCTGCGCGAAGAGATGCTGGCGAAGATCGCAGCAGGCGAGTGGATGCCCGGCGCGCCCATCCCCACTGAAGCGGAGCTGACCAGGGTTTATGGCGTGGCGATCGGCACGGTGCGCAAGGCTGTGGACACGTTGGTGAACGAGGGATTGCTGCTGCGTAGCCAGGGCCGCGGCACCTTCGTGCGCCGCCCGAATTTCGATGCCTCGCTAGCGCGTTTCTTTCGCCAGGTGGATGCCAGCGGCGGGCGCGAGATCCCGGGCAGCCGGATTCTGGCCAGGACAGTTGATGAACCAGCGGATACGGTGTCGGCTGCACTCAGGCTGCAGGATGGCGAAAAGGTCATTCACCTTGAGCGACTGCGGATCATCGAGGGACGGACGCTTTTTCACGAGGACATCTGGTTGCCTGCCACCCGCTTTGCTGCGCTGCTGGAAGTCGACATCGAGGGGTTTGGCGAGCTGCTGTATCCGTTCTACGAAACCCAGTGCGGCCAGTGTGTCGCCTCGGCGAAGGAGACGCTGACGGTGGGGGAGGCCGATGGCGCCATGGCCAGGTTTCTGGCGATGAAGGAGGGTGCGCCGATGGTGATCATCGAGCGGGTCGCCCTGGGCTACGACCGAAGCCCGCTCGAATACCGCATTTCTCGTGCTGCTGCCGATGGGTTCCGTTACCAGATCGATATTTCCTGACGGTTGCCTTCAGCCATATCCGATTGCCGCGAGCCAGGATCTAGCCATGTCTATCACCATCGGCAAGCTCAGCCAGGCCACGGCCGTGAACGTGGAGACCATCCGCTACTACGAGCGCATCGGCCTGCTCGCGGCGCCGTTGCGGACGTCGTCCGGCTATCGCAGCTACACGGCTCAGGACGTGGCGCGGTTGCGGTTCATCAAGCGGGGGCGGGAGCTGGGCTTCTCCCTTGATGAAATTCGCACGCTGGTCGAACTGGCCGATCAGCCGGGTCACGCCTGTAGCGATGTCGATCGCCTGGTTCAGACTCACCTGGTCGAGGTGCGCCAGCGCATCGCCGACCTGCAGCGGCTCGAGGCGGAGTTGCAGCGCCTGGCCGGTTGCAATCAGTCGTCGGTGAAGGACTGCCGCATCATCGAAGCGCTCTCGGCAGCGGTACCGCAGGCCGGGTCCACTGTCGACGATCGCAGAACGACCAGCTAGTACGGCACTCCAACGCACTGAACCCACTGCCGAGGACGCTGCCATGATCGATCCAGACGACCCGCTCAAGGATGGACTGACCCCGCCCGATTACGACGAATACGGCGACGTGCCGGATTCCGGCGAGAACGCTGACGACAGCCAACCGAGTGACGAGCCGAACGCGGGAGAAAGCCCGCTGGGATAACGCCTGCTGCCGGCATGCTCGGCCGACATGACTGGACAATTCTCCCCGCCCGGCCTAAAAAGCGCGCTGCGCCGGCCGCCCTGAGGCCGGTGCGGCATCCTTGGCTGAAGGCAGACCTACCGTGAAAAAGAAGAAGCCCGTCGACCCCATCCGGCAAGCCGAAAAGAACCGCGCCCACCGAATCGGCTGGCTGATCGCCCTGGCGGGCATCGCCGCCGGTTTCGCGCTGGTGATGATCAAGCCGGCCTAACAGCGAACGTGCCCGTTGCCTTCGCCGCGCGCCGATGCACCCCGCGCGGCATACCTCCTAGCTGCTGCGTGGCTTGAGGATCAACAGCGTCAGCACGCCGGCGATCAGGCCCCACAGCGCCGCGCCGATGCCGAACAGCGTCAGCCCCGATGCCGTCACCATGAAGGTGATCAGCGCCGCTTCGCGCTCGTTGGGTTGCTGCATCGCCTGGGTCAGCCCCGAACCGATCGAGCCGAGCAGGGCCAGCGCCGCGATGGACAGCACCAGCGCGGCCGGAAAGGCCGCGAACAGCGCCGCCAGCGTCGCACCGAAGATACCGGCGATGCCGTAGAACACGCCGCACCAGGCTGCTGCGGTGTAGCGTTTGTCTGGGTCGGGGTGCGCCTCCGGGCCGGCGCAGATCGCCATGGTGATCGCCGCCAGATGGATGCCGTGGGAGCCGAATGGGGCCAGCAGCACCGAGGCGATGCCCGTCGTCGAGATCAGTGGCGAAGCCGGCACCTGATAGCCCTCGGCGCGCAGCACGGCAAGCCCCGGCATGTTCTGCGAGGCCATCGCGATAACGAACAGCGGGATGCCGATGCTGAATACGGCAGCGAAAGAGAATGCCGGCGTGGTCCACACCGGCACCGCTATCTGCAGGCTGAAGCGCTGGAAATCCAGCAGGCCGGTAACCCCGGCGATCAGGCAACCCACCAGCAGTGCGGCCAGCACTGCGTAACGTGGCTGCAGGCGCTTGGTCAGCAGGTAGCTGAAGAACATGCCGAGCACAAGCAGCGGCTGGACACCAACGGCGCGGAAGATTTCGCTGCCGATGTTGAACAGCACGCCTGCCAGCAGCGCGGCGGCCAGGGACGCCGGTACCCGCCGCATGAGGCGGTCGAAGCTGCCAGTGATGCCGCACAGCGCGATCAAGGCCGATGCGAAGATGAAGGCGCCGATCGCTTCGGCATAGGGAACGCCGGGCAGGCTGGTGATCAGCAGCGCGGCGCCGGGCGTCGACCAGGCAACCACCACGGGCGTGCGATAGCGCAACGACAGGCCGATGCTGCAGATCGCCATGCCGATGGACAGCGCCCAGATCCACGACGAGATCTGTCCGGCACTCAGCCCGGCCGCCTGGCCCGCCTGGAACATCAGCACCAGTGAACTGGTGTAGCCGGTGAGCATGGCAATGAAGCCGGCGACGACAGTGGATGGCGAGCTGTCGCTCAGAGGACGCAGGGCGCTGCGACTGTTTTCGTTCATTCTTTGCTGTTCTTCTGCTGAGCGATGGGAGGCCGACGGCTGCCGCGGCCTATGGTACAAGCCTAGGGGGCTGCGCTGGCCAGCGTCCCGGTACAGCCAAAGGCGCGTTGGGCGTAACAGTCGGCAATGGCTGCTGCCTGTCATCGCCCCGTCAGGCGCTTCACCTGCGAACTGGCACCCTTGTTGCTATCTAGTCTTTGCTCGCCGCGCGATGCGTCAAAAAAACCGCGGCTGTTGGAGGATTAGATGAGTCAGGGCGTTCAATTCAATCGCTTGATGCTGGAAATGCGGGCCATGCAGACCGATGCCATGGCGCGTTCCAAGCCGGAGGTCCAGACCCAGGAGGTCGGCGCGCCGAGCTTTTCCGACATGCTCGGCCAGGCGGTGAACAAGGTGCACGAAACCCAGCAGGTTTCGAGCCAGCTCGCCTCTGCCTTCGAGATGGGGCAGGGCGGTGTCGACCTGACCGAAGTGATGATCGCCTCGCAGAAGGCCAGCGTTTCCTTTCAGGCCATGACCCAGGTGCGCAACAAGCTGGTTCAGGCTTACCAAGACATCATGCAGATGCCGGTGTGAGGCGGATTGAATCATGGCTGAAGCGGTGAGCAACGTTCCGGTGCCGGCAACCCCCGAGGGTGGCAAGAAGCCCTTGCTGGGCCTGTCGTTCCTGGAAAACCTTTCGGAAATGTCCATGCTGCGACAGATCGGCCTGTTGGTCGGGCTGGCGGCCAGCGTGGCGATGGGTTTTGCCGTGGTGCTCTGGTCGCAGCAACCCGATTACCGCCCGCTGCTCGGCAGCCTGGCGGGAATGGATGCCAATCAGGTGATGGAAACCCTCGCTGCCGCGGACATCGCCTATACCGTCGAACCCAATTCCGGCGCCCTGCTGGTCAAGGCCAATGATCTGGCGCGTGCCCGCCTGAAGCTCGCAGGCGCCGGCATCGCGCCGGCCGACAGCAACATCGGTTTCGAGATTCTGGACAAGGATCAGGGCCTCGGCACCAGCCAGTTCATGGAGGCGACCCGTTATCGCCGTGGCCTCGAGGGTGAGCTGGGTCGTACCATTTCCAGCCTGAACAACGTCAAGGGTGCTCGTGTGCACCTGGCGATTCCGAAAAGCTCGGTATTCGTGCGCGACGAGCGCAAGCCCAGCGCTTCGGTTCTGGTGGAACTCTATCCAGGGCGAGCGCTGGAGCCGAGCCAGGTGATGGCCATCATCAACCTGGTCGCCACCAGCGTGCCGGAGCTCAACAAGTCGCAGATCACCGTGGTCGACCAGAAGGGCAACCTGCTCTCCGACCAACAGGAGCTGACCGAGCTGAGCATGGCGGGCAAGCAGTTCGACTACAGCCGCCGCATGGAAAGCCTCTATACCCAGCGTGTGCACAATATTCTGCAGCCGGTGCTTGGCAGTGGCCGCTACAAGGCGGAAGTCTCGGCGGATGTGGATTTCAGCGCGGTTGAATCCACCTCGGAGACCTTCAACCCGGACCAGCCGGCACTGCGCAGCGAGCAGAGCGTCAATGAACAGCGCCAGAGCAGCCTGCCGCCGCAAGGTGTGCCGGGTGCCCTGAGCAACCAGCCGCCGGGCCCGGCTTCGGCTCCCGAGCAGGCCAATCAGGCTGCTGCGGCCGCCGGTGCCGTGGCGCCCGGCCAGCCGCTGGTGGACGCCAACGGTCAGCAGATCATGGACCCGGTGACCGGCCAGCCGATGCTGGCGCCGTTCCCGGCAGACAAGCGCGAGCAGGCCACGCGCAATTACGAGCTCGATCGTTCCATCAGCTACACCAAGCAGCAGCATGGCCGCCTGCGCCGCCTGTCGGTGGCGGTGGTAGTCGACGACCAGATGTCGCTCAATGCGGCTGGCGAGATGGTGCGCGTGCCGTGGAATGCCGACGATCTGGCGCGCTTCACCCGGCTGGTACAGGACGCCGTTGGCTTCGACGCCAGCCGCGGCGACAGCGTCAGCGTGATCAACACCGCCTTCGTCGCTGACAGCTTCGGTGAAACCTTCGAGGAGATTCCGTTCTACTCGCAGCCCTGGTTCTGGGATGTCGTCAAGCAGGTGCTCGGCGTGCTGTTCATCTTGGTGCTGGTGTTCGGCGTACTGCGCCCGGTGCTCAAGAGCCTGACCAATCCAAACGCCGGTAAAGAACTGCAGGTGGCCGGCATGCCCGGTGAACTGGGCGAAGACGAAGGTCTGGATGGCGGCCTGGCCAACGACAGGGTCAGCCTGAGCGGTCCGCAGAACATCCTGCTGCCAAGCCCCAGCGAGGGATATGAAGCCCAGCTGAACGCGATCAAGAACCTGGTGGCCGATGACCCGGGACGGGTAGCCCAGGTGGTGAAAGAGTGGATCAACGCCGATGAGTGACAATCGAGTTCCAGCCAAGCTCAACAAGGTCGACAAGGCTGCCATCCTGCTGCTCTCGCTGGGCGAGACCGATGCGGCGCAGGTGTTGCGCCACCTCGGCCCGAAAGAGGTCCAGCGCGTCGGTACGGCCATGGCGCAGATGCGCAACGTGCAGAAGGCACAGATCGAGCAGGTGATGAGCGAATTCGTCGAGATCGTCGGCGACCAGACCAGCCTGGGCGTCGGCTCCGACGGCTACATCCGCAAGATGCTGACCCAGGCACTGGGCGAGGACAAGGCTGGCGGCCTGATCGATCGTATCCTGCTGGGTGGCAACACCAGCGGTCTGGACAGCCTGAAGTGGATGGAGCCGCGCGCCGTGGCCGATGTGATCCGCTACGAGCATCCACAGATCCAGGCCATCGTGGTGGCCTATCTCGATCCGGATCAGGCCGGCGAGGTACTGTCCCACTTCGACCACAAGGTGCGCCTGGACATCGTGCTGCGCGTGTCTTCGTTGAATACCGTGCAGCCCGCCGCCCTGAAGGAATTGAACCTGATCCTGGAGAAACAGTTCTCCGGCAGCACCAATACCAGCCGCGCCAGCCTGGGCGGCGTGAAGCGGGCGGCCGACATCATGAACTACCTGGACAGCTCCATCGAAGGTCAGCTCATGGACGCCATCCGCGAGGTGGACGAGGACCTGTCCAGCCAGATCGAAGACCTGATGTTCGTCTTCGACAATCTCGCCGAGGTCGACGACCGTGGCATCCAGGTGCTGCTGCGTGAGGTATCCTCCGACGTGCTGGTGATGGCGCTCAAAGGCGCCGACGACGGCATCAAGGAGAAGGTCTTCAAGAACATGTCCAAGCGCGCCGGTGAGCTGCTGCGCGACGATCTGGAGGCCAAGGGGCCGGTACGTGTCAGCGACGTGGAAAATGCCCAGAAGGAAATTCTCACCATCGCTCGTCGCATGGCCGAGGCCGGGGAAATTGTCCTGGGCTCCAAGGGCGGCGAAGAGATGATCTAACCAGGACAACACCTCACACATGGCGAAGGACAACCCCAGCGACCTCATTCGCGCGAAAGACGTCAGCCTGTTCGATCGCTGGTCGCTGCCCAGTTTCGACCCGCAGGGCGAGGAAGAGGAGCTGCCGCCAGCGCCCAGCGTGGAGGAAACGGTCGAAGAGTTGGCGCGTAGCGAGGACGTGCCGGTCGAGGAAGTCAAACCGCTGACGCTCGATGAGCTCGAGGCGATTCGCCAGCAGGCCTATAACGAAGGCTTCGCCACTGGCGAGAAGGATGGCTTCCATGCGGGCCAGCTCAAGGCCCGGCAGGAGGCCGAGGCGTCTCTGGCGCCGCGGCTGCAGAGCCTGGAGCGGCTGATGGAGCAGCTGCTCGAGCCGATCGCCGATCAGGACCGCAACCTCGAGCATGCCATGGTCACGCTGGTCAGCCACATGGCGCGTGAGGTGATCCAGCGCGATCTGCTGATCGACTCCAGCCAGATTCGCCAGGTGCTGCGCGAGGCGCTGAAGCTGCTGCCCATGGGTGCCAGCAACGTGCGCATCCACGTCAATCCGCAGGACTTCGAGCTGATCAAGGCGCTGCGCGAACGCCACGAGGAAAGCTGGCGCATCCTCGAGGACAGCAGCCTGTTGCCAGGCGGCTGCCATATCGAAACCGAGCACAGCCGTATCGATGCCAGCATCGAAACGCGCCTGACCCAGGCGATCAAGCAACTGTTCGAGCAGCAGCGGGAGAACGCCACCCATCCGCCGGCTGCCGACCTGAATGTCGATCTGGACGTGTCCGATGCGCCTTGAGCGGGTCAGTTTCGCCAAACGTTTCGAAACCTATGAAGCGGCGATCAAGCTGCCCAGCCAACCGCTGCTTGAGGGCCGCCTGCTGCGCATGGTCGGCCTGACACTGGAGGCCGAGGGGCTGCGGGCGGCGGTCGGCAGCCGTTGCCTGGTGATCAACGACGACAGCTATCACCCGACCGAGGTCGAGGCCGAGGTGATGGGCTTCTCCAGCGGCAAGCTGTATCTGATGCCGGTCGGCAGCCTGGCCGGTATCGCGCCAGGCGCGCGGGTCGTGCCGCTGGTCAACACCGGACGCCTGCCCATGGGCATGTCCATGCTCGGTCGCGTGCTCGATGGCGCTGGGCGCGCCCTGGATGGCAAGGGCGGCATGCGCGCCGAGGACTGGGTACCGATGGATGGTCCGGTGATCAACCCGCTCAAGCGCCATCCCATCAGCGAACCGCTGGATGTCGGCATCCGCAGCATCAATGGCCTGCTCACGGTCGGGCGCGGCCAGCGCCTCGGGCTGTTCGCCGGCACGGGTGTCGGTAAGTCGGTGCTGCTGGGCATGATGACGCGCTTCACCGAGGCCGACATCATCGTCGTCGGGCTGATCGGTGAGCGTGGTCGCGAGGTAAAGGAATTCATCGAGAACATCCTCGGCGAAGAGAGCATCAAGCGCTCGGTGGTGGTCGCCTCGCCGGCCGACGATGCGCCGCTGATGCGTCTGCGCGCCGCGCAATACTGCACACGTATCGCCGAGTACTTTCGCGACAAGGGCAAGAACGTGCTGCTGCTGATGGATTCACTGACCCGCTACGCCCAGGCCCAGCGTGAAATCGCCCTGGCCATCGGCGAGCCGCCGGCAACCAAGGGTTATCCGCCGTCGGTATTCGCCAAGCTGCCCAGCCTGGTCGAGCGCGCCGGCAATGCCGAGCAGGGCGGCGGTTCCATCACCGCGTTCTATACCGTGCTCTCCGAGGGCGACGACCAACAAGACCCGATCGCCGATGCCGCGCGCGGTGTACTCGACGGCCATATCGTGCTGTCGCGTCGGCTGGCGGAGGAGGGCCATTACCCGGCCATCGATATCGAGGCTTCCATCAGCCGGGTGATGCCGCAGGTGGTAAGCGCCGAGCACGTTCGCGCTTCGCAGCGCTTCAAGCAGCTCTGGTCCCGTTATCAGCAGAGCCGCGATCTGATCAGCGTCGGCGCCTACGTGCCGGGTGGCGATCCGGAAACCGACATGGCCATTGCGCGCCAGGCCGAAATGGTCAGCTACCTGCGTCAGGGGCTCGATGAAAGCGAGGGGCTGAGCCAGAGTGCCGCGCAATTGGCTGCGGTGTTCGCCCCCCGGCAGGCGGGCTAATCGATGGCGGCCAGTCGGGCAGCGCGCCTGGCGCCGGTCATCGAGATGGCCGAGCGCGCCGAGCGCGACGCCGCGCGGTTGCTGGGGCAGGCACAGACCCAGCTGACGCAGGCCGAGGGCAAGCTGGCCGAACTCGAGCAGTACTTCCGCGACTATCAGCAACAGTGGATGCAGCAGGGCAGCCAGGGCGTATCCGGCCAGTGGCTGATGAACTACCAGCGCTTCCTGTCCCAGCTCGAGTCGGCCATCGGCCAGCAGCAGCGTAGCGTCAACTGGTATCGCGACAACCTGCTGAAGGTGCGCCAGCAGTGGCACCAGCGGCACGCACGGGTGGAAGGGCTGAGCAAGCTCATCGAGAGCTATCAGCGCGAAGCCCGTATCGCGGCGGACAAGCGCGAACAGAAACTGCTCGACGAATTCGCCCAGCGTCTGGCCGGTCGTTCACGGGAACACTGAGCGGCACCGGCTCTGTTCCGCGGCAGTACGAGGCGGCTCCGGCGGGATTCGTGCTTGCCGCGCCGAGGCTTGAATGATAAATCTTCACCCGTTCAACGCGGCGGTCGCCGATCGGGTTATGAATAGCGGTTCGGTCCCGCCCTGTCAGTTCGCTGGCCTGGATCGCTGCCTTTTCAGCCGGTGTGCGGCTGCCCAACTCGCATAATCAACGATGGCTGCCAACGAAGCGGCCGTCGAGATGTTCCGGATCAGGGAGTGCCACATGACCATTACCTCGCAGCCTTCGGCAGATGGACAGGAGCTGACCATAGCCATCAGCGGACGCTTCGACTTCAATGCGCATCAGGCCTTCCGCGACGCCTACCAGCGTCAGGACGTGAGCCCGCAGCGTTATGTGGTCAATCTGCAGGGCACCACCTACATGGACAGCTCGGCGCTGGGCATGCTGCTGCTGTTGCGCGACCATGCCGGCGGCGACGAAGCCGACATCCGCCTGCTCAACTGCAGCCCGGACGTACGCAAGATCCTCTCGGTTTCCAACTTCGAACAACTGTTCGTGATCGCCTGACATGCCCATGCGGCTGTCGATCCTGATCGCCGAGGACAGCCCGGTCGATCGGATGCTGCTGTCCACCATCGTCGGCAAGCAGGGGCACCGGGTGCTCACCGCCGCCGATGGGCAGGAAGCGGTGGACCTGTTCCAGCAGGAGCGTCCGCAACTGGTGTTGATGGACGCCTTGATGCCGGTGATGGACGGCTTCGAGGCGGCGCGCCAGATCAAGCGGTTGGCCGGGGACGAACTGGTCCCGATCATCTTTCTGACCTCGCTCAGCGAGAACCAGGCATTGGTCAGCTGCCTGGAGGCGGGCGGTGACGATTTCATCGCCAAGCCGTACAACCCCATCATCCTCGAAGCCAAGATCCAGGCCATGCATCGCCTGCGCCGTCTGCAGGCCACGGTGCTCGAGCAGCGCGATCTGATCGCCCGGCGCAACCAGCAGCTGCTCGACGAGCATCGTGCGGCCAAGGCGATCTTCGACAAGGTCGCTCACGCCGGTTGCCTGAGTGCGCCGAACATCCGCTACCGGCAGTCCCCGCAGGCGCTGTTCAACGGCGATCTGCTGCTGGCGGCCCACGCGCCGGCTGGGCAGATGTTCGTGCTGCTCGGCGATTTCACCGGCCATGGCCTGCCGGCAGCGATCGGCGCGATGCCGCTGGCCGAAACCTTCTACGGCATGGCCGCCAAGGGCTATTCCAGCACCGACATCCTTCGCGAGATCAATGCCAAGCTCAAACAGATCCTCCCGGTGGAGATGTTCTGCTGCGCCACGCTGCTTGATATCGATGCCAAGCAGGGCACCCTGCGCGTGTGGAACGGCGGGCTGCCGGATGGCTACCTGATTTCGGCCGATGGCCGGCGTACCGCGCTGGTTTCCCGGCATCTCCCGCTGGGCGTGGTGTCCGCGACGGCGCTCGATGACAAGTTCGAACACTACCCGCTGGCCCCCGGCGATCGCCTGCTGCTGCTTTCCGACGGCGTGGTGGAGAGCCGCAACGCCGCCGACGAGCTGTTCGGCGAGCAGCGGCTGCTGGCCGCCCTGGAAGCCAATCGGGATCCCGCGACGGTGTTCGACGAGATCGAACAGGCGCTCCTGGATTTCCATGGGCAGCCGCACGACGACCTCAGTCTGGTCGAGGTCGTGGTGAGCCGGGACGCGCTCCCTATGCCGCCGACTGTCTCGGCCACGGCGCATCGCTCCCGGCCAATGGACTGGTCGATCCGCGTCGAGCTGCGGGCCGAGAGCCTGCGCAACGGCAATCCACTGCCTTCGCTGCTGCAGATCCTGTTACAGGTCAACCAGCTGCGCTCGCGTGCCGGTGCCATCTACACGGTGCTGGGCGAGCTGTATTCCAACGCGCTGGAGCACGGCGTGCTGGGTCTGGACTCGTCCCTCAAGTGCGACGCCGAGGGCTTCAAACGTTACTACGAGCAGCGCCAGCAACGCTTGCAGTCGCTGGTGGACGGGCATGTTCACCTCGAGCTGACGATCAAGACCGACAGCACAGGCGGTCGCCTGCGCATCTGCATCGACGACAGCGGTGCGGGGTTCGATGTCAAAAAGGCGCTGCAAGTCCAGCTCGGCACCGATCGTTTCAGTGGCAGGGGGCTGCATCTGGTACGCCGGCTGAGCGACGGATTCGACTGGCAGTCGGACGGGCGCGGGCTGAGCGTGGAGTTCGTCTGGCAGGCTGAGGCATAATCCACCGCTTTCGACTGGAGTGCCGCGGTGTCCAACGCTCATCTCGACAGCGCCGTGCTGGCCACGCTGCAGGATGTAATGGAGAGTGAGTATCCGGCGCTGCTGGATACCTTTCTCGCCGATTCCGAAGAGCGGGTTCGGCTGCTTCGCCAGGCATGTCAGGCTGACCAGGCCGAGGCGCTGCGCCGTGCCGCACACAGTTTCAAAGGCAGCTGCAGCAACATGGGTGCGACCCTGCTGGCCGAGTTGTGTCAGGAGCTGGAAACGGCGGCTCGGGAGAAGCAGCTGGGCAAGGCGCCGGCGCTCATCGAGTCCATCGAGCGTGAGTTCGCCATCATCGGCATCCTGTTTCGTGCCGAGCGCCAGCGCTACGGCTGAGCGGCCAATTCTCTGACGCAGCCGCCCGTCGCCGGCCAGGCGATGCGGCCGAACCTGCCCGTCAAGCACGCGGTCCAGCTTGTTCCGACAGGGCATCGCTACGCTGGCCCGGAACTTGCTCCGTTTCCCGCCACGATCCATCCGTAGCGGAATCTCCTCATGGCCGTTTCCCCCGACCTGTTGCTCAAATCCCCGACCGTCGATGCGCGACCCAAAGCCGCGACCAAGGCGCCTGACACGCCGCGCGACGGTCGGGACAACGGCAACGCCAGCTTTTCCGATGTCTACGCCAAGGAGCGCCAGGCCAAGCCGGTCGATCGACCCGCGCGCAACGATGGCGCTCGTGACAAGTCCGTCGAGGACAAGGGGCGGCAAGAGGCCGCCGGCGCAACCAGTGACGAAAAGCCGGCGGTTGCCGAGAACGGCAATACCTTGCCTGCCGAAACAGTGACGGACGAGGCGCCCGACAGCGAGCTCGATCCATTGCTGCTGCTCGGTCTGGGCGCCCAGTTGGTGCCCGCGGAAGACGTACAACCGGCGACGGATGCAGGCGGTGAGACGCTTCTGTCCGGCTTGCCGGTCGCGCAGCCGCCGATTGCTGCCGCCATTGATCAGACGATGGAGGAGACACTCTCTGCGGGGCTGCCGACGCTGGACGAAGCGTCGAGCGCGCTGCCGAAGGCCGTCCAGGCACAACCACAGAACCCGCTCGTGGACGCTGAGGCAAAGGCCGAAGCGGATGACGGTTTCGCCAGTCTATTGGCCGGCCAGTCCGCCGATACGCCTGAAGAGCCAGAGCTGGAGCTGGCAACCAAGGAGCTTCTGGAAAGCCTCGAGGGGTCGAAGGAGAGCCGCAGCTCGAGTTCCGCCGACCCAGCTGCGGCTCGCCTGAACCCGTTGAGCCAGGCCATCGCCCCGCAGGTCCAGCAGCCGCAGCGACCGGCCCTGGTTCCTGGCCAGCCGGTGCAGATGCAGCAGGCCGGCTGGAGCGAGGCAGTGGTGGATCGGGTGATGTGGCTGTCCAGCCAGAACTTGAAGTCGGCCGAGATCCAGCTCGATCCGGCTGAGCTTGGTCGCATGGAAGTGCGGATCGATCTGACCAAGGATCAGGCCCAGGTGACATTCCTCAGCCCTCATGCCGGTGTGCGTGACGCCCTTGAAGGCCAGATGCAGCGCTTGCGCGAAATGTTCACCCAGCAGGGCATGAACCTGATGGATGTCAACGTCTCCGATCAGTCCCTGGCCCGCGGCTGGCAGGGCGGTGGCGAGGGTGGTTCGTCGCGCGGCGGAGCTTCGGCAGAGGCCGAAGAAGAACTGCAGGTCGGTGTCAGCGAGATCGCCAGCAACCGGGCCACGGGCGATCGTGGCCTGGTGGATTACTACGCCTAAGGCGCCTTCCGCCAATATCTTCCGACGCCGGCGCAGCCTCGAGGCTGGCGCCGGCCTGTCGCCGCCCGTCGTGCTTGTCGCTGTCCCGGGCCTGGCGCAGAGGTTGCCGTCTTCGATTTCCTGATACCTTGTCCGAGCCGCATTTGGCTGGCGCCGTAGCCGTGCCGGTGAAAGGACGTTGGCACAGCTGTTGCTCCGAACTCGCAAAACCCACAACGAAACGCTGTTGATGACGGATATTTGGCATGGCTAAGAAACAGGCTCCCGCAGCGGTGCCGCCCACCGGGCCGGATGCGGCGCCAGCCGGCAAGGGGCGACTGAAACTCATCATCCTGATCGTGGTCGCCATGTTGGTGGCCGTAGGACTTTCCGTGGGCGGCACCCTGTACTTCATGAGCAAGGGCGACGATCTGGAAGGCAGCAAGACGCAGGAGGCGGCGACTACCGTTTCCGGCAAGCAGCCGGCCATCTACGAGGTGCTCATGCCGGCGTTCGTGGTCAACTTCAACCACAAGGGGCGGCAGCGCTACATGCAGGTGAGCATCGCTTTGATGTCACGTGATCAGGCGGCGCTGGATGCGCTCAAAGTGCACATGCCGCTGTTGCGCAATCGTCTGGTCATGCTGCTGTCCAGCCAGGATTTCGAGGCGTTGAAAACGCCGGTAGGCAAGGAGATGCTGCGTCAGCAGGCGACTGCCAGCGTGCAGGAGCTGGCGCAGAAGGAAATTGGCAAGCTTGCCATCGAGCAAGTGCTTTTCACCAACTTCGTATTGCAATAGAAGGCTGCCGCAGATGGCTGTTCAAGACCTGCTCTCGCAAGACGAGATCGATGCGCTCCTGCACGGGGTCGACGACGGTCTGGTGGATACCGAAAGCGATTCCGAGCCGGGGTCCATCAAGAGCTACGACCTGACCAGTCAGGACCGTATCGTGCGCGGGCGCATGCCCACGCTGGAAATGATCAACGAGCGTTTCGCCCGTTATACCCGCATCAGCATGTTCAACCTGTTGCGCCGCTCGGCCGATGTCTCGGTGGGCGGCGTCCAGGTGATGAAGTTCGGCGAGTACGTGCATTCGCTGTACGTGCCGACCAGCCTCAACCTGGTGAAGATGAAGCCGCTGCGTGGCACGGCATTGTTCATCCTCGACGCCAAGCTGGTGTTCAAGCTGGTGGACAATTTCTTCGGAGGTGACGGGCGCCACGCCAAGATCGAGGGCCGCGAGTTCACCCCGACCGAGCTGCGCGTCGTGCGCATGGTGCTGGATCAGGCCTTTGCCGATCTGAAGGAAGCCTGGCACGCGGTGCTGGACGTCAACTTCGAGTACGTCAACTCAGAGGTGAACCCGGCGCTGGCCAACATCGTCAGCCCCAGCGAGGTGGTGGTGGTGTCCACCTTCCACATCGAGCTGGACAGTGGCGGCGGCGATCTGCACGTGACCATGCCCTATTCGATGATCGAGCCGATCCGCGAGATGCTCGATGCCGGTTTCCAGTCCGATGTCAGCGACCAGGACGAGCGCTGGGTAAAGGCCCTGCGCGAGGACATCCTGGACGTCAATGTACCGCTGGGCGCGACGGTTGTGCGCCGCCAGCTCAAGCTGCGCGACATTCTCAACATGCAGCCCGGCGATGTGATTCCCGTGGAAATGCCGGAAGACATGATCATGCGCGCCAATGGCATGCCGGCCTTCAAGGTCAAGCTGGGTGCCCACAAGGGCAACCTGGCATTGCAGGTGCTGGAACCCGTGGTTCGCCCACGCTGAACCAGCCCTTTACTCAATTCGAGCCGATCGAGGATTAGCGATGGCAGACGAACGCGACACTACATCTCCCGAGGAACAGGCGCTGGCCGACGAGTGGGCCGCGGCCCTGGCCGAGGCGGGCGATGCCTCCCAGGACGATATCGATGCGCTGCTGAACCAGGGGCCGGCAGCGGCGGCGCCCGCCGCACCCGCGGCGCCGCGCGCGCCGCTGGAGGATTTTGCCAGTGCGCCGAAATCCAATGGTATGCAGCTGGGGCTGGACGGCCCGAACCTGGACGTCATCCTCGACATTCCCGTATCGATTTCGATGGAGGTCGGCAGTACCGAGATCAGCATCCGCAATCTGCTGCAGCTCAATCAGGGCTCGGTGGTGGAGCTCGATCGACTGGCCGGCGAGCCACTGGACGTACTGGTCAATGGAACGCTGATCGCCCACGGCGAAGTGGTGGTGGTCAACGAGAAGTTCGGTATCCGGCTGACCGATGTGATCAGCCCCACCGAACGCATCAAGAAGTTGCGCTGACATGCGTGGCCTGGCAATTCTGGCCGCGCTCGTGGCGCTTCCGGTGTGGGCGGCGGAGCCGGCAACGAGCATGAGCAGCGCGGGCATGGGTGCGCAGCTGAGCAAGCTGTTGCTCGGCCTGCTGCTGGTGATCGGTCTGATCTTCCTGCTGGCCTGGCTGCTGCGCCGTGTACAGCAGCTCAATCCGCGTGGCGCCCAGGTGATCAAGCTGGTCTCCAGTCAGGCGCTGGGGCCGCGTGAGCGGCTGGTGCTGGTGCAGGTCGGTAGTGAGCAGATTCTCGTCGGCCTGAGTGGCGGGCGCATCACGCCGCTGCATGTTATGCGCGAGCCGGTGCACCTGCCGGATGCCGAGCCGGCCAACCCTGAATTCGCCCAGCGTCTGATGGAGCTGCTCGGCAAGGATCACAAGGACAAGCCTTGATGTTGCGCATTCTGCTGCTGGCCACGCTGATGCTGGTCGGCCCTCTGGCCATGGCGCAGGAGCCTTCCGGCATCCTGGCGCAGGGCAACAATCCGCTGTCGATCCCGGCGATCACCCTGACCACCGATGCCGAGGGGCAGCAGGAGTATTCGGTCAGTCTGCAGATCCTGCTGATCATGACGGCGCTGAGCTTCATCCCGGCGTTCGTCATGCTGATGACCAGCTTCACTCGGATCATCATCGTCTTCTCGATCCTGCGTCAGGCGCTGGGGCTGCAACAGACGCCGTCGAACCAGATCCTCATCGGCCTGACGCTGTTCCTCACGCTGTTCATCATGGCGCCGGTGTTCGACCGGATTAACCAGGACGCGCTGCAGCCCTATCTGAGCGAGCAGATTCCGGCACAGGAGGCGATCGCCCGCGCCGAAGTACCGCTGAAGAACTTCATGCTGGCGCAGACCCGCGAGAGCGACCTGGAGCTATTCGTGCGGCTGTCGCAGCGCACCGACATCGCCTCGCCGGAAGCCGCACCGATGACCATCCTGGTCCCGGCGTTCGTGACCTCCGAGCTGAAAACAGCGTTCCAGATCGGTTTCATGATCTTCATTCCGTTCCTGATCATCGACATGGTGGTGGCCAGCGTGCTGATGGCGATGGGCATGATGATGCTGTCGCCGCTGATCATCTCGCTGCCGTTCAAGATCATGCTGTTCGTGCTGGTGGACGGCTGGGGGCTGATCATCGGCACCCTGGCCGGCAGCTTCGGCACGCTTTAGGGAAGGACGCAGATGACTCCAGAAGTGGCGGTGGACCTGTTTCGTGAAGGCCTCTGGATGACCGCGATGATCGTCGGCGTGCTGGTGGTGCCCAGCCTGCTGGTCGGGCTGGTGGTGGCGATGTTCCAGGCGGCGACGCAGATCAACGAGCAGACCCTGAGCTTTCTGCCGCGCCTGCTCGTCATGCTGTTGACGCTGATCTGGGCCGGCCCGTGGCTGGTGCGCGAGCTGATGGAGTACACCCAGAACCTCGTGCACAACATTCCGTTGCTGATCGGGTAGGCGCGTGCTTGAGCTAAGCAATGCGCAGATCGGCGGCTGGGTAGGGCAGTTCCTCCTGCCGCTGTTTCGCATCGCCGCGTTGCTGATGAGCATGCCGCTGATCGGCACCCAGCTGGTGCCGGTGCGCGTGCGGTTGTATCTGGCGCTGGCCATCGCCCTGGTCCTGGTGCCGACCCTGCCGCCGATGCCGGTGGTCGAATCCCTGAGCCTGGCTTCGCTGCTGCTGATCGCCGAACAGCTGCTGATCGGCGTGATGTTCGGTTTCGTCCTGCAGCTGTTCTTCCATGTCTTCATCGTCTCGGGTCAGCTGCTCGCCATGCAGATGGGCCTGGGCTTCGCCTCCATGGTCGACCCGGCCAACGGCATCTCGGTGCCGGTGCTCGGCCAGTTCTTCAACATGCTGGTGATCCTGCTGTTCCTCTCGGTCAACGGTCATCTGGTGGTGCTGGAGATCCTCGCCGAGAGCTTCGTCACCCTGCCGGTGGGGGGAGGTCTGTCGACCAATCACTTCTGGGAAGTGGCGGGCAAGCTGGGCTGGGTGCTGGGCGCCGGGTTGCTGCTGGTGCTGCCGGCGATCACCGCGCTGCTGGTGGTTAACCTGGCGTTCGGTCTGATGACCCGGGCCGCGCCGCAACTGAATATCTTCTCCATCGGCTTTCCGCTGACCCTGGTGCTCGGTCTGATCATCGTCTGGATCGGCATGGCCGATATCTTCGCGCAGTACCAGATATTCGTCAGCGAGGCGCTGATGATGCTGCGCGAGCTGGCGGGTGCGCGCTGATGAGCAGTGCCCTGCACCTGACGGAGGTCGCTCATGGCTGAGAGCGAAAGCGGCGCCGACAAAAGCGAGGAACCCACAGAGAAACGCCTGCGCGAATCCCGCGAGAAAGGGCAGCTGGCGCGTTCTCGCGAACTCAGTACGGTGGCGGTGACGTTGGGCGGCATCGGCGGGCTGCTGGCGTCCGGTGGCGGCCTGGCGCAAACCCTGATGGCGATGATGCAGGGCACCTTCGAACTCAGCCGGGAAACGCTGCTGGACGAGGGCGCCATGGTGCGCCTGTTGATGGGCAGCGGGCTGATGGCGCTGGAGGCGATCATGCCGCTGTTGATCGCGCTGCTGATCGCGTCGATCGTCGGCCCGGTAGCGCTGGGTGGCTGGCTGTTTTCGGCCAAGGCGATGGCGCCCAAGGTCAGCCGGATGAACCCGGCCGCCGGCCTCAAGCGGATGTTCTCCACCAAGGCGCTGGTGGAGCTGCTCAAGGCGCTGGGCAAGTTCCTCGTCGTGCTCGGCGTTGCGCTGCTGGTGCTGTCGGCGTATCAGGATGACCTGCTGTCCATCGCCAAGCAGCCGCTGGACCTGGCCATCATGCACAGCGTCGAGATCGTCGGCTGGTGCGCCCTGTGGATGGCCTGCGGGCTGATCATCATCGCGGCGGTGGACGTGCCGTTCCAGCTTTGGGACAACAAGCAGAAGCTGATGATGACCAAGCAGGAGGTCAAGGACGAATACAAGGACTCCGAGGGCAAGCCGGAGGTCAAATCGCGGATTCGCCAGCTGCAGCGCGAGGCTGCGCAGCGGCGCATGATGCAGGCGGTGCCCGAGGCCGACGTGGTGATCACCAACCCGACGCACTTCGCCGTCGCGCTGAAATACGACGGCGACAAGGGCGGTGCGCCGCGGCTAGTGGCCAAGGGTGGCGACTTCGTGGCGCTGAAGATTCGTGAAATCGCCCAGGAGCACAAGGTGACGGTGCTGGAATCGCCGGCGCTGGCGCGGGCGGTGTATTACTCCACCGAACTTGACCAGGAAATCCCGGCTGGTCTCTACCTGGCGGTGGCGCAGGTGCTGGCGTACGTCTATCAGCTGCGCCAGTACCGTGCCGGCAAGGGACGGCGACCGGATCCGTTGAACGATGTGCCCATCCCGCCGGACCTGCGCCGCGACGAGTGAGGCCTAGCTCGCGGTGGTCGCCGGCTCGCCGTGTGTCCCAGCGTTACTCGATGACGCCGCAGGCGACCCGCGCACCGCCGCCGCCGAGGGGTTGCGGATGGTCGGAATGGTTGTCTCCGCCCTGGTGGACCATCAACGCCAGCCCTTTGATATCGCCGAGGCTCTTCAGTCGCGGCGCCAGCACCGGCTGACTGGCTTTGCCTTCACTGTCGACGTACAGCGCCGGGAGGTCGCCCATATGGCCGTCACCCCAGGGTTCGCCATGCTTGCCGCTGTTCTTCGGGTCCCAGTGACCGCCCGCAGCGCCAGCCGGGGTCTGCTTGCCGTCGATCTCGGCCGGCTCGCAACTGCCCTTGGCGTGAACGTGAAAGCCATGGGCTCCAGGCTGCAGGCCTGATAGCTCGGGACGGAAAACCAGCCCGTAGTCACTGCTTTCGATCTTGACGCTGCCGACCGATTCGCCGACGCCCTGGGCCGTCACGGTGTTCACCTTGACGTTCAATGTTTCAGCCTGAACGGCGACGGCAGTGCAGCCGGCCAGCGCGGCGATGATCCACTGTTTCATCTGAAAGCTCCTTTGTACAAACGGCGACGGGCTGTCGCCGGTTGCTAGTGTGACTGCCAGTTGTCGGTGGCGTTCGCTGGTGCGGCGGCTCGTGGGTATGGCCTGGGGGCAGACCGTGCGGCGGGCTCTGCGACGGGCCGTCGAAGTTGGACTCCTTCTTGCTATAACCCCGGCAGGACGCTTGTCGCGTCAAGAATTCGTTCTGTATCCCCGGGGGCTAGGTTGGATCGCACGCAACTCATCAATATTCGCAATGGCCTGACGGGCGCGGGGCGCGGCAACCTCGGCGTGCCGCTGCTGCTGCTCGTGATGATGGGCATGATGATGCTGTCGGTGCCGCCGTTCCTCCTGGATCTGCTGTTCACCTTCAACATCGCGCTGTCAATCGTCGTGCTGCTGGTCAGCGTCTATGCGTTGCGCCCGCTGGATTTCGCGGTGTTCCCGACGATTCTGCTGGTCGCCACGCTGATGCGTCTGGCGTTGAACGTGGCGTCGACGCGGGTGGTGTTGATCAACGGCCATGAAGGCGGCTCCGCTGCCGGCCATGTGATCGAAGCCTTCGGCAATGTGGTGATCGGTGGCAACTACGTCGTCGGTATCGTGGTGTTCGCGATCCTGATGATCATCAACTTCGTCGTGGTGACCAAGGGTGCCGGCCGCATCTCGGAAGTCAGCGCGCGTTTCACCCTCGATGCCATGCCTGGCAAGCAGATGGCGATCGACGCCGACCTCAACGCCGGCCTCATCGACCAGGAAGAAGCCAAGAAACGTCGCTCCGAGGTGTCTTCGGAAGCCGACTTCTACGGCTCCATGGACGGTGCCTCGAAGTTCGTCCGCGGCGATGCGATCGCCGGCCTGCTGATCCTGTTCATCAACCTCATCGGTGGTATCGCCATCGGTATCGCGCAGCACCAGATGAGCTTCAGCGAGGCCGGCCAGGTGTACGCGCTGCTGACCATCGGTGACGGTCTGGTGGCGCAGATTCCATCGCTGCTGCTGTCGACGGCGGCGGCGATCATGGTTACCCGCGTGACCAGTTCCGAGGACATGGGGCAGCAGGTGCAGCGGCAGATGTTCGCTTCCCCCAAGGCGCTGGCCGTGTCGGCGGCGATCATGATCGCGATGGGCCTGGTGCCGGGCATGCCGCATTTCTCCTTTCTGAGTCTCGGGGCGGCTGCCGCCGCTGGCGCCTACTGGATCTGGCATCGGCAGAAGCAGGCGGTCAAGAAGACCGAGCAGGAAGTGCAGAAGCAGCAGGAGATGTTGCCGGCCCAGCGCGCGGCCGAGACCAAGGAGCTGGGTTGGGATGACGTGACTCCGGTGGACATGGTCGGTCTGGAAGTGGGTTATCGCCTGATTCCGCTGGTGGATCGCAACCAGGGTGGCCAGCTGTTGGCGCGCATCAAGGGCGTTCGCAAGAAGCTTTCGCAGGATCTGGGCTTTCTCATGCCGTCGGTGCATATCCGCGATAACCTCGACCTGCTGCCCAACGCCTATCGGCTGACGCTGATGGGTGTGAGCCTGGCCGAAGCCGAGGTCTACCCGGATCGCGAGCTGGCGATCAACCCGGGGCAGGTGTTCGGTCCGCTCAACGGTATCGCCGCCAGGGATCCGGCGTTCGGTCTGGAGGCGGTCTGGATCGAAGCGAGCCAGCGCGACCAGGCGCAGTCGCTCGGCTATACCGTGGTGGATGCGAGTACCGTCGTCGCCACGCACCTCAACCAGGTTCTGCACAAGCATGCCCATGAGCTGCTCGGGCATGAAGAGGTTCAGCAGCTGCTGCAGCTGCTGGCCAAGAGTTCGCCCAAGCTGGCCGAGGAGCTGGTGCCGGGCATGGTGTCGCTTTCGACGCTGCTCAAGGTGCTGCAGGCGCTGCTGCAGGAGCAGGTGCCGGTACGCGACATCCGCACCATCGCCGAGGCCATCGCTAACGTGGCCGCCAAGAGTCAAGATCCCGCCGCAATGGTGGTCGCGGTCCGTGTCGCGCTGTCGCGCGCAATCGTGCAAAACGTTGTGGGACTAGAGCCGGAGCTCCCTGTGATCACCCTCGAGCCCCGGTTGGAACAGATCTTGCTCAATAGCTTGCAGAAGGCCAATCAGGGCTCCGACGACGGCATTTTGCTCGAACCCGGAATGGCCGAAAAGTTGCAACGGTCCCTGGTAGAAGCGGCACAGCGTCAAGAAATGCTCGGCAAGCCAGCGATTCTGCTGGTGGCCGGCCCGGTCAGGGCGATGCTGTCGCGATTTGCGCGTCTGGCGGTGCCGAACATCCATGTTCTGGCCTACCAGGAAATACCGGACAACAAGCAGGTCACCATCGTCTCGACGGTGGGTCAGAATTAACCGAGGGTGCAGGCCATGCAGGTCAAACGTTTCTTCGCCGCCGATATGCGCATCGCCATGAAAATGGTGCGTGACGAGCTGGGCGCCGATGCCGTGATCATCGGCAATCGCCGGGTCGCCGGCGGCGTCGAGCTGACGGCTGTCCTCGACTACCCGATGCAGTCCGCGCCGGCGGCAGCCAAGCCGAATGCCGCGCTGGAGGCCGAATTGCGCAAGACGCAGTCGCGCCTGGCCAGTGCCCATGCCGAGCTGAGTGCCGCACCCCGCGCGAAGATGCAGGATCGTCAACTGGTTGACGAGAAGCCAGCCGCTGCGGCCAGCAAGCCGCAACCTGCCGCGGTGGCCGAGCCGGCCGCTGCGGTGGACGCACGCGCGATCGAGGCGATGTATTCGGAACTGCACGGCCTGCGCGAGCTGATCGAAGTGCAGCTCGGTTCGATCGCCTGGGGCCAGGAGCAGAGCCGCCGCCCGCAGCAGGCAAGCCTGTGGCGTCGCCTGCAGCGTCTGGGTCTGCCGGCGGAACTGTCGCGCAGCCTGCTGGACAAGGTCGCCGCCATCACTGATGCGCGTCAGGCCTGGCGCATGGTTCTGGCGCATCTGGCGCAGGCCATCAAGGTCAGCAAGAACGAGCCGCTGGAAGAGGGCGGGGTGATTGCCCTGGTCGGGCCCGCGGGCGTCGGCAAGACCACCACGCTGGCCAAGCTTGCCGCTCGCTATGTGCTGAAGTACGGCGCGCAGAGCATCGCTCTGGCGAGCATGGACAACTACCGCATCGGCGCCCAGGAGCAGCTCAAGACGCTTGGCCGCATCCTCGACGTACCGGTGCTGCAACTCGATCCGAGCGAGCCCCTGAGCAAGTCGCTGGCTTCGCTGGCGCGCAAGCGGGTGATCCTGATCGACACTGCCGGCCTGCCCGCCAGCGATCCGACGCTGCGCATGCAGCTGCAGGCGCTTTCGGACAAGGGTGTCAAATCGAAGAATTACCTGGTGCTGGCGGCAACCAGCCAGAGCCAGGTGCTCAAGGCAGCATGGCACAACTATCGTCGTTGCGGCCTGGCTGGCTGTATTCTGACCAAGTTGGATGAGGCGGGCAGCCTCGGTGATGTGCTCGGGCTCACAATCAGCCAGCACTTGCCGATAGCCTACCTCGCGGACGGCCCGCGCATTCCGGACGACCTGCATCTGCCGCGTAGCCATCAGCTGGTGAGCCGTGCGGTGAGTTTGCAATCCGGCGAGGAACCGAGCGAGGAAACCATGGCCGATATGTTCGCCGGGTTGTACAACGGTTCGTCACGGCGGGCTGGATGATGTGGCGACAGCGGTACCAGAATGAATCAGATGCGTGCCCTGCGTGCGCATCGCCGGCCGAAAGGCCCCAGCAAGATATAGGCGTGTGAACATGGGTATGCATCCCGTACAGGTGATTGCGGTGACCGGCGGCAAGGGTGGCGTCGGCAAGACCAACGTGTCGGTCAATCTGGCGCTGGCCCTGGCCGATCTCGGTCGGCGCGTGGTGCTGCTCGACGCCGACCTCGGCTTGGCCAACGTCGACGTGCTGCTGGGTCTGACCAGCAAGCGCACCCTGGCCGACGTAATCGCCGGCGAGTGCGATCTGCGTGACGTGCTCATCCAGGGGCCAGGTGGCATTCGCATCGTGCCGGCAGCGTCCGGTACCCAGAGCATGGTGCAACTGTCGTCCCTGCAGCACGCAGGGCTGATCCAGGCATTCAGCGAGATGGGCGACGAGATCGATGTGCTGATCATCGACACCGCGGCCGGTATCGGCGACTCGGTAGTCAGCTTCGTGCGCGCCGCGCAGGAGGTGCTGCTGGTGGTCACCGACGAGCCGACATCGATCACGGACGCCTACGCGCTGATCAAGCTGCTCAATCGTGACTACGGCATCAGCCGCTTCCGCGTGTTGGCCAACATGGCCCATGCGCCGCAAGAAGGTCGCAACCTGTTCGCCAAACTGACTAAGGTTACCGAACGGTTTCTCGATGTGGCGCTGCAGTACGTTGGCGCCGTGCCTTACGACGAGGCCGTGCGCAAGGCGGTACAGAAACAGCGTGCGGTCTACGAGGCCTATCCGCGCTCGAAATGCGCGCTGGCCTTCAAGGCCATCGCACAGAAGATCGATACCTGGCCGTTGCCCGCGACGCCGCGCGGCCATCTCGAATTCTTCGTGGAGCGCCTCATCAGTCCCGCTTCTCAAAGTCACGAATGACAGGTGCCGGATCCGCTATGTATTACAGCAAGGCTCAGGCAAAGGATGCGCAGTACCGCCTGATCGATCAGTACGCCCCGTTGGTCAAGCGAATCGCTTACCACCTGTTGGCGCGCCTGCCTGCCAGTGTGCAGGTGGACGATCTGATCCAGGCTGGAATGATCGGACTGCTGGAAGCAGCGAAGAAATACGACGCCGGCAAAGGTGCCAGTTTCGAAACCTACGCCGGTATCCGCATCCGCGGCACCATGCTCGACGAAGTGCGCAAGGGGGACTGGGCGCCGCGCTCGGTGCACCGCAACTCGCGCATGGTCAGCGAGGCGATCCGCGCCATCGAGGCGAAAACCGGGCGTGACGCTAAAGATCACGAGGTTGCGGCCGAACTTAAGCTTAGCCTCGACGAATATTACGCCATTCTCGGCGACACGCTCGGCAGCCGTCTCTTCAGCTTTGACGATCTGCTGCAAGAAGGCGAGCACGGCGAGCTGCAGGAAGACGCGAGCAGCACCCATCCGGAACCGTTTCGCGATCTGGAGGACGAGCGTTTCCAGCAGGCGCTGGCCGATGCCATCGGCAATCTGCCCGAACGCGAGAAGCTGGTGCTGTCGCTGTATTACGACGAAGAGTTGAACTTGAAGGAAATTGGTCAGGTGCTGGGAGTCAGCGAGTCGCGTGTGAGCCAGTTGCATAGCCAGTGTGCTGCGCGCTTGCGTGCACGCCTCGGCGAATGGCGCGCCAATTGACAATTGTTTGCGGTATGACGTGCTCGGTTTGCTGAGGCATTTTGGGACTTACGGAGGTCGACTTGGACAAGAACATGAAAATCCTCATCGTCGATGACTTCTCGACGATGAGACGAATCATCAAGAACCTCTTGCGTGATCTGGGGTTCACCAACACCGCCGAGGCGGACGACGGCACCACCGCACTGCCGATGCTGAAAAGCGGCAGCTTCGATTTCCTGGTCACCGACTGGAACATGCCGGGCATGAGCGGTATCGATCTGCTGCGCACAGTGCGCGCGGACGAGCGCCTCAAGCATTTGCCGGTACTGATGGTGACCGCCGAGGCGAAGCGCGATCAGATCATCGAAGCGGCCCAGGCCGGGGTCAATGGCTATGTGGTCAAACCCTTCACCGCCCAGGTGCTCAAGGAAAAGATCGAGAAGATCTTCGAGCGCGTCAACGGCTGAAGCAGTAACGCCGCGAGGGCACTATGACGCAAGCAGATCAAAGCCTGGCAGAGTTCGAAGCGACTCTGAAGGCCAATGCACCCCGCCTGATTGAAAGCCTGCAGCAAGGCCGCTTCGATGAAGCGACGCAGATGTTCAACGAGCTCAATCAGGTGCGCAACAATGGGCTCTATCAGGAAGTGGGCAAGCTCACGCGCGAGCTGCACAACGCCATCGTCAAGCTCGAGATGGATACCTGCGCCACGGGCGGCGACCCGTCACCGATCACCGATGCCACCGACCGTCTGTCCTACGTGGTGGAAATGACCGAGAAAGCCGCCAATCGCACCATGGACCTGGTCGAGGAATCGGCCCCGCTGGTGAACTATGTCAGCTACGAGGCCCAGAGCCTGACGGCCGATTGGCAGCGCTTCATGCGCCGTGACATGAATGCCGAGCAGTTCCGCGATCTGGTCAAGCGCATCGACCAGTACCTGCAGCGCAGCATGAACGATGGCAGCCAGCTTTCGCAGAATCTCAGCGAGATCATGCTGGCCCAGGACTTCCAGGATCTAACCGGCCAGGTGATCAAGCGGGTGACCCGACTGATCACCGAGCTCGAAAGCAATTTGCTCAATCTCGTCCTCATGGCGGGGCAGGTGGACCGCGTTGCCGGCATCCAGCACGACCGCGATGCCATGCGCGCCGAGCAAGAGCAGAAAAAACAAGAAAAAATGCCTTCCAACGGTGAAGGTCCGCAGATGCATGCCGATATGCGTGAAGACGTCGTTTCCGGCCAGGACGATGTCGATGATCTGCTTTCAAGCCTGGGCTTTTAGGGGAAGTGAATATGAGCTTCGACGCCGATGAAGAAATCCTCCAGGACTTCCTGGTAGAGGCCGGCGAGATTCTCGAACTATTGTCCGAGCAACTCGTGGAGCTGGAAAGCAGCCCCGATGACATGGCGTTGCTCAATGCGATTTTTCGCGGGTTCCACACGGTCAAGGGCGGTGCAGGCTTCCTTCAGCTTCATGAGCTGGTGGAGTGCTGCCATATCGCCGAAAACGTCTTCGACATCCTGCGCAAGGGTGAGCGTCGTGTCGATTCCGAACTGATGGATGTCGTTCTGCAGGCGCTGGACGCCGTGAACGAAATGTTCAGTCAGGTCCGCGAACGCGTCGAGCCGACGCCTGCCTCACCCGAGCTGCTGGCTGCGCTTGCGCGCCTCGCCGAGCCCGCTTCCGCCGATGCAGCGCCAGTCGTTCCGGCTGCCCCGCAGGTGGTCGCCGAGCCTGAGGCCGAGCCCGCTGGCGTCGATAGCGAGTTCGAGCAGTTGCTCGACGCCATCCAGCCGGCTGCGAGCGAGACGGCTGCGAGCGAGGCAGAACACGGCCCCGTCACCGACGAGATCACCGACGACGAATTCGAGTCGCTGCTCGATCAGTTGCATGGCAAGGGCCAGTTCTCGGCACCGGCTAGCGCCGCAGCGCCTGCGGTACCTGTTGCGCCAGATGCAGCCGCTGCAAAGACCGGTGATGAAATCACCGATGAGGAATTCGAAGCACTTCTCGACCAGCTGCACGGCAAGGGCAAGTTCGAGCCAGTCGGCTCGGTCGCCGGCTCGTCGGCCGAAGCGGCCGGCGCCGAGTCCGCCAAGGACAGTGCGCCCGCGGCGTCCAGCGACGAAATAACTGACGACGAGTTCGAAGCGCTGCTCGATCAGCTGCACGGCAAGGGCAAGTTCGAGCCGGCGGTCGCCGATGCGTCCCCGGCCGAGCCCGTTGCGGCAGCGCCGGCAAAGGCGGCACCCAAGGCGGAGCCCGCACGTGCCGCTGCGCCAGCCAAGCCGGCCGCGGCAGCGAGCAAGGCGGCCGCTCCGGCACCGGCCGCGGCGGACAAGGCTCCGGCCGAAGTCGAGACTACCGTGCGTGTCGATACCGCGCGCCTCGACGAGATCATGAACATGGTCGGCGAACTGGTGCTGGTCCGTAACCGCCTGGTGCGCCTGGGTTCCAATAGCGGCGACGAGGCGATGGCCAAGGCCGTTTCCAACCTCGACGTGGTCACCGCCGACCTGCAGAGCGCGGTGATGAAGACCCGCATGCAGCCGATCAAGAAAGTCTTCGGTCGCTTCCCGCGACTGGTTCGCGATCTGGCGCGCAGCCTGAAGAAAGAGATCAACCTGGAGCTGGTGGGCGAGGAAACCGACCTCGACAAGAACCTGGTCGAGGCCCTGGCCGATCCGCTGGTGCACCTGGTGCGCAACGCCGTCGACCACGGTATCGAGATGCCGGAGGAGCGCGAGGCCGCCGGCAAGCCGCGTACCGGTCGAGTGGTGCTGTCCGCCGAGCAGGAAGGCGACCATATCCTGCTGGTCATCAGTGATGACGGCAAGGGTATGGATGCCAACATCCTGCGTGCCAAGGCTGTGGAAAAGGGCATGCTGGAGAAGGATGCCGCAGACCGCCTGAGCGATCTGGAGTGCTACAACCTGATCTTCGCGCCGGGCTTTTCGACCAAGACCGAGATTTCCGACGTGTCCGGCCGCGGCGTCGGCATGGACGTGGTCAAGACCAAGATTTCTCAGCTCAACGGTACGGTCAACGTGTTCTCCACCAAGGGCCAGGGCTCGAAGGTGGTGATCAAGGTGCCGCTGACCCTGGCAATCATGCCGACGCTGATGGTGATGCTTGGCAACCAGGCGTTCGCCTTCCCGCTGGTCAACGTCAACGAGATTTTCCACCTGGACCTGTCGCGTACCAACGTCGTCGACGGTCAGGAAGTGGTGATCGTGCGCGACAAGGCGCTGCCGTTGTTCTACCTCAAGCGCTGGCTGGTCCATGACGCCGCTCAGGAAGAGCAGCGCGAAGGTCACGTGGTGATTCTCAGCGTCGGCAACCAGAGCATCGGCTTCGTCGTCGATCAGCTGGTCGGCCAGGAAGAGGTGGTTATCAAGCCACTGGGCAAGATGCTGCAGGGTACGCCCGGCATGTCCGGCGCGACCATCACCGGCGATGGCCGCATCGCTCTGATTCTCGATGTGCCCAGCATGCTCAAGCGGTACGCGCGCAGGGTTTGATTCGGTCAGGCAGCGCCGCCTGTGCGGCGCTGTCGCTAGGAGTGATGTATGGCAGTCAAGGTCCTGGTCGTCGACGATTCCGGTTTCTTTCGCCGGCGTGTCTCGGAAATCCTTTCCTCTGATCCCAATATCCAGGTCGTCGGCACCGCCACCAACGGGCGCGAGGCGATCGATCAGGTGCTGGCGCTGAAGCCGGACGTCATCACCATGGATTACGAGATGCCGATGATGGACGGCATCACCGCGGTCCGGCAGATCATGCAGCGCTGTCCCACGCCGGTGCTGATGTTTTCCTCGCTGACGCACGAAGGCGCGCGGGTCACCCTCGATGCGCTGGATGCCGGCGCGGTGGATTATCTGCCGAAGAACTTCGAGGACATCTCGCGCAACCCGGACAAGGTCAAGCAGCTGCTGTGCGAAAAGGTGCATACCGTCTCGCGCAGTAACCGTCGCTACAGCACCTTCTGCTCTTCGAGCGTTGCTACGCCTTCGACTTCACCGCGTGGCACGGCTTCGGCGCTGCCCGCTTCGACTGCGCCTCGTGCGGGCAGCGCAGCGGCAACGCCTGCGCCTGCGGCCAGCCGCTCTCCCGCGCCCAAGCGCAAGGCCTACAAGCTGGTGGCGATCGGTACTTCCACCGGTGGCCCGGTGGCGCTGCAGCGTGTGCTGACCCAGCTGCCGGCCAACTTTCCCGCGCCGATCGTGCTGATCCAGCACATGCCGGCGGCTTTCACCAAGGCCTTCGCCGATCGCCTGGACAAGCTCTGCCGCATTCGCGTCAAGGAGGCCGAGGACGGCGATGTGCTGCGCCCAGGGCTCGCATTGCTGGCACCCGGCGGCAAACAGATGATGATCGACGGGCGCGGCGCCGTGCGCATCCTGCCCGGCGATGACCGTCTGAACTACAAGCCCTGTGTCGACGTGACCTTCGGCTCGGCTGCCAAATCCTTCCATGACAAGGTGCTCGCCGTGGTGCTGACTGGCATGGGTGCCGATGGGCGGGAAGGGGCGCGCTTGCTCAAGCAGAGCGGCAGCCAGGTGTGGGCGCAGGATGAAGCCAGCTGCGTGATCTATGGCATGCCGATGGCGGTGGTCAAGGCCAACCTCAGTGACGCCGTCTACGGTCTCGACGAGATCGGGCGCAACCTTGCCGAGGCCTGTATCTGATGGATGTGCTCAGCCTTATCGGGCTGTTGCTGGCGTTCGTTGCCATTGTCGGAGGCAACTTCCTCGAAGGCGGCCATATCTCGGCGCTGCTCAACGGGCCTGCCGCCTTGATTGTGCTTGGCGGCACCTTGGGTGCGGTGCTGCTGCAGACCCCTATCGCCGTATTCATGCGCGCGATGGGCATCGCTCGCTGGATCTTCTTTCCGCCGCGCATCGACCTGGCCCGCGGCATCCTGATGGTGACCACCTGGAGCAATACGGCACGCAAGGAGGGGCTGCTCGGTCTTGAGCCTGTCGCCGAGACAGAGCCTGATCCCTATGCGCGCAAGGGCTTGCAGTTGCTGGTTGATGGCGCTGAACCGGAGGTGATCCGCAGCATCCTCGAAGTCGATCTGTATACGCAGGAAAGCCGCGACCTGCGTGCCGCCAAGGTCTACGAAAGCATGGGCGGCTACTCGCCAACAATCGGCATCATCGGTGCCGTGATGGGCTTGATTCACGTGATGGGCAACCTTGCAGATCCCAGTCAGCTGGGCAGCGGGATCGCCGTGGCGTTCGTCGCGACCATCTACGGCGTCGCGTTCGCCAACCTGCTGGTGCTGCCGATCGGCAACAAGCTCAAGAGCGTCGTCCAGCGGCAGACTGCCTATCGCGAGATGCTGCTGGAGGGGGTCCTGTCGATCGCCGAGGGTGAGAACCCGCGCTCCATCGAGATGAAGCTGCAAGGCTTCATGGACTGAGCGCCATGGCCAGACGCAGAGCGCCGGAAGAGCACGAGAACCACGAACGTTGGCTGGTCTCGTATGCTGACTTCATCACCTTGCTGTTTGCCTTTTTCGTGGTGATGTATTCCATTTCCTCGATCAACGAAGGCAAGTACAAGATCCTCTCCGATTCGCTGGTCGGCGTGTTCAACCAGGTCGACCGTTCGGTCAAGCCCATTCCCATCGGTGAAGAGCGACCGCGCACCACCGAGCCCGACGTTTCGCAGGTCGAGGATCTCACCGGTCCCGGCTCCGGGGAGCCGACGCTCGATCCGCTGGAGCGCATCGCACAGAGCATGCGTGAGACATTCGGCGAGCTGATCGCCAATGACCAGCTGACGATTCGGGGCAACGAGCTGTGGATCGAGATAGAGCTCAGCTCCAGCCTGCTGTTTCCCAGCGGCGATGCGTTGCCCAACAATCAGGCGTTCCAGCTGATCGACAAGGTTGCCGGAATTCTGGCTCCGTTCGACAACCCGGTCCACGTCGAAGGCTTCACCGACAATCTGCCCATCAGTACCGACAAGTTTCCGACCAACTGGGAGCTGTCTGCCGCGCGTGCCGGCAGCGTGGTTCGAATGCTGGCGGCGCAGGGCGTCAATCCGTCCAGGTTGGCCGCGGTGGGGTATGGTGAGTTTCAGCCTGTGGCGGACAATGCGACTGCCGAGGGACGGGCGCGGAATCGCCGTGTGGTGCTGGTAGTGTCGCGCAATCTCGATGTGCGGCGCAGCGTGACCGGCGTAGGCAGCGGCAACGCCCGGCCGAACGAAGCCTTGCGTCGTGCTGGCACACAATCTGCACCAGCCGGGTCCATGTAAGCGCTTCCGGGCGCAGTCGTCAAAACACCGTCGCTCTGCCATTTTCAGGCGGAGCCGTTCCGGTCCATTCGCCGGGTGGATAAGCAATGAGAGTCTGGGCTGTAGCCAATCAAAAGGGTGGAGTGGGCAAGACCACCACGTCGGTCGCGCTGGCAGGTCTGCTGGCCGACTCCGGTAAACGGGTCGTGGTGCTGGATCTGGACCCGCATGGTTCGATGACCAGCTATTTCGGCCACGATCCCGACAATCTGGAGCACAGCGTGTTCGACCTGTTCCAGCATCAGGGGACCGTTCCGGAGGGGCTGCCCTGGCAGTTACTGCTGGCCACCAGCCACGAGCGCATCTCGCTGATGCCGTCGAGCACCGTGCTGGCGACACTGGAGCGCCAGTCCCCGGGGCAGAACGGTCTCGGGCTGGTGATCGCCAAGAGTCTTTCCCAGCTCTGGCAGGATTTCGATTACGCGATCATCGACAGTCCGCCACTGCTTGGCGTGCTGATGGTCAATGCCCTGGCGGCGAGCCAGCAGCTGGTGATTCCGGTACAGACCGAGTTCCTGGCGATGAAGGGGCTGGAGCGGATGGTCAGCACGCTGGCGATGATCAACCGGTCGCGCAAGCAGGCGCTGCCGTACACCATCGTGCCGACGCTGTTCGATCGCCGGACCCAGGCGTCGATGAACACGCTCAAGGTGCTGCGTGCCGGTTATGCCGATCACCTGTGGCCGGCCTTCATCCCGGTCGATACCCGCCTGCGCGATGCCAGCCGTGCCGGCCTGACGCCGTCGCAGTTCGACCCGGCCAGCCGGGCGGTGATTGCCTATCGTGCCCTGCTCAAGCATCTGCTGGCGTCGCAAGCCTCACCGCAGGTGGCATGAATGGCATGCCGCTCGGCGGCTGATGGCTCAAGTTTGTCGCGCACATGGCCGATAGCCTGTTCAGATTCTCATCACGAGTTCGCTCCATGAACCGCACCGTTCTCACCGAAACCCGATCCCAGCAGGCGCTGCAGTCCTATCTCGATGGGCTGCTGCAGGATGCTGCCATCGAGCTGGCGGATTCGGTCAGTCAGGATGAATTCAAGGCCGCGGTGCTCGAGGAGCAGCTGCGCGATATCCGGCAAAGCCAACCTCCGCGGCTGGAAATCGTGCCGTCCGCGCCGCCGGTTGCCGTCGCGGAGACGGTTCCTGTCGCTCCGCCCCTGGTCGTTGCCGAAGCAGTAGCGGCGCCAGCGGCCCCCGAACCGGTCGTAGAAGTGCTGGTGGCACCGCCGCCTGCCAGCGAGCCGCTGGAGGTTCCGGCACAAGCACATCCGGGTTGGGGTGATGAGCCCTTCGAGTGCCTGCTGTTCGATGTCGCCGGTCTGACGCTGGCGGTGCCGCTGGTGTGTCTGGGTTCCATCTATCCGCTGGCAGGGCAGGAACTGACCCCGCTGTTCGGTCAGCCCAGCTGGTTTCTTGGCATACTGCCGAGCCAGGCGGGCAATCTCAAAGTACTGGATACCGCGCGTTGGGTGATGCCGGACCGTTATCGCGACGATTTTCGTGAGGGCCTGCAGTACGTGATCTCTGTCCAGGGCTACGAGTGGGGGCTGGCGGTGCACCAGGTGAGCCGCTCGATTCGCCTGGACCCTAGCGAGGTGAAGTGGCGCACCCAGCGTCATCAGCGCCCCTGGCTGGCCGGCACGGTGATCGAACACATGTGCGCACTGGTCGACGTGACTGCGCTGGCCGAGCTGATTGCCAGCGGTGCGGTCAAGCATATGCACGACGCGGCGAAGCCGAAAACACATTGACACAACCAACGAGGGGGCCGTGCTTTGCGCGGCCCCACGATAGAATCGACCGCCAAAGCGGTAACTAGAGAAGGTGGGACTATGAAGATGACGTCTGCGCAGGGTTCCGAAGATCCTGTTCTGCAATGGGTGACCTTCCGTCTGGACAACGAGACGTATGGCATCAACGTGATGCAGGTTCAGGAAGTGTTGCGCTATACCGAGATCGCTCCGGTGCCGGGTGCACCTAGCTATGTGCTGGGCATCATCAACCTGCGCGGCAACGTGGTCACGGTCATCGATACCCGCCAGCGCTTCGGTCTGGAGCCGGCGCCGGTGTCGGACAACACCCGCATCGTGATCATCGAAGCCGACCGCCAGGTCATCGGCATCATGGTCGATAGCGTTGCCGAGGTGGTCTACCTCCGCCAGTCCGAGATCGAAACCGCGCCGAACGTGGGCAACGACGAATCCGCCAAGTTCATTCAGGGCGTTTGCAACAAGAACGGCGAGCTGCTGATTCTGGTCGAACTCGACAAGATGATGAGCGAAGAAGAATGGGCCGAGCTTGAGAGCATCTGATACATGCTGATCGCGTCGCTGGTCGCATCGCTGGTTGCGCTGGCCTTCTGCTGTCTGGGGCTGCTGGGGTTCTGCCTGTGGCTGCTCAGACGGCAGCGCCTGCTGGCCGAGCAACAGCAGCAGCGTGACGCCAGCAGGGACAAGCGAATCAAGGAGCTGAGCAGCCGTCTGGATGCCTATCTGGAGGGCAGCCTGCGCATGGGCGACGAGCTACGCGAACTGAGCCGTACCGTTGCCCCGTTGCCGGACAAGCTCACTCAGCTGGAGCAGCGCGATCCCAACAACTTCGCGCTGTCCCAGGCCGCCAAGCTGGTCGGCATGGGCGCCAGCATCGACGACCTGACCCAGTCCTGTGGGCTGTCGCAGTCCGAAGCCGAGCTGATGAGCAAGCTGCACAAGGCCCGTCAGAAGCCCTGATCCCGGCTGATCGAGCCCCTCGTCGGCCTGATCGGAACCTCCTGAATCCCCCATATTCCAACACCGTATCGGCTTGGCTTCGCTGAGCGCATCCATGTCCCGGCCTGGGACGAGGAGGGCAAAGATGCGGCGCATACTGGTTGTGCTGTTGGTCGTGGTTTCGTTTGGCGCGCATGCTGCCGAGGCCCCGGACAATGTCGACGGGGCGATGACCGTCAACGTCTTTCAGGCCAAGCGACTGCATGAGCTGGGCGCAGTGTTCATTGACGTCCGTGCTGATCGGGAATGGCTGTGGGGGCATGTGGAAGGCGCCGTACATTTCGATCTCGCCAGTGACTTCGTGAGCCTGGCCGGGCCGGAATGGCCCCGCGAGCTGCCGCTGGTGATCTACTGCGACAGCGAAGTCTGCCCGCGCAGCGCGGAAGCGGCGCGCATGGCTGTCAGCTGGGGCTACACGCGGGTGTTCTACTTCCGCTCGGGCTATTTTGCCTGGCAGCTGCACGATTTTCCGCAGGTCACCGGAGAAGACCGGGCGGCCGCCACGCTCAACGCCCAGGCCCACTGAGCAGCGGCAGGTTCGCCGCAGAACCGGAGTCGGACGCTGCCTGAAAACCGGGTGGGCACTTGCCCTTGAGGTACCAGGCGAACGCGATGATCTCGGCGATGGTCCGGTACAGGGCCTCGGGAATCTCGTCGCCCAGCTCCAGTCTCGCCAGCAGTTTTACCAGGTCGGCGTTCTCGTAGATCGGCACTTCATGTTCCCGAGCGATCGCAAGAATCGCCTCGGCCAACTCATCGTCACCCTTGGCGCTGAGGCTCGGCGCGTTGACGCCGTCGTAGCTCAGGGCGATGGCTTGGCGCGGCTGCTTGTCTGTCATGCTTTTTCGTCCACGAAACGTTGTTCCAGCGTGGTGCTGGGGCCCTGCGGCGGTGTGCCTTGGCGGCAGCTCAGTTCGCCTACGCTCAGCCCGGCCGCTTGCAAGCGCTCGCGCAGATGAGCTAGTTCCTTGGCGACCAGCTGGGCGGTGGCGCTGCGCTCGGCCCAGAGCTGGCTGGACAGCGTTCCGCGCGTCAATTGGGCCTGAACCTGCAACGGCCCGAGCGGAGCGACGTCGAACGCCAGTTCGATCTTCCACAGCGGATCGCCGCGCTCCTTTTCCTGTCGTTTCGGCTGATCTTCGCGCTGCAGCTTGATCTGCAGTGGCACGATGTCGCGGTGGTCCCGCATCGGCAATTCCAGCTGCCAGGTGGTGACCATAGTGCCGTCGGGCCCGACCTGTGTCTGCGCCAGGCTGGAAAGCTGGTGGGTCTGGAGCCTCGATACGGCAGCGGCAGCGAGCTTGAGCAGCATTTCCAGATCGGCTTCTTCCTCGAGACCGGGCGGTAACCTGGCCGGCAGCGGAAAGCCGAGCGCGAGCTGACGCGGACTGTTCTGCGCCAGCGAGCCCAGCGCTTGCCGCGCGAAGGCAGGCAGTGCCTGGCCGATGGCGCCGGCCTGCGCTCCCCCCAATGGCGTACTACCCGGCAGATTGGGCATCTGCGCCAGCAGGCGCAGCAGTCCGGCCTTGAGGTCGCCTTGCAGTCCATCGGTATGGCCGGCAAGCAGGCGGGCCTCCAGGAACACGCCGCTCCGAGCCAGCGCTGCTGCCAGCGCCTTGGCGTCGCCCAGCTGCTGCATCTCCGGGATCAGCCCGAGCAGCTTCTCCGCCGCGCCGCGCAGCCCTTCCGGGAGCGCGCCCGGCGCGCCCTGCAGCGCCCTGAACAATCCTTCCAGCGAAGCCTGTCGGTTCTGCTGCGCGCCCAGTTGCTCACCGACATGCAGTTGATCGAGCCGACCGCTCAGTGGCAGAAACGCCAGGGACTGGCTGTCCTTGACCTGCGCCGTCAAAAGACTGCCGAGCGCCAGCGGGTTGGCCGATTCGATGCTGAGTTTCTGCCCGGCAACGGGTGAGTTGAGCAGGCTGACAACGATCTTGAAAGACGTTTGCCCGTCCTCCGTGCGCTGCTGGCTGGTCGCCACGACGCGGCCCTGGATCACGCTGCCTACCGGAAGCTGCTGCAGATCGATCATCGAGGCCGGCTGACGTCCGGCCGCTTGCGGCGTGGCCAGCAGACGGGTATCGGACAATGCGGTGACGACCAGCGCCGTGCCGGGCGCGGCGGGTTTGTTGCTGCTGACTTCTACCGTGGCCTGGCGTCCGCTGCCCATGGTCAGGCGCAACACCAGGCGGAACGCTTCGGCGGCCTCCCGGATGCTGACCACTTCGGCTTCGATCTGCTCGCCAGCTGCCAGCAGGTTCTGCATCGGTTGCAGCACCTTGAGGGCGAGATCCTGTGCCGCTACAGCCGGACGTGTCGCGCTGGTCGGGGGCAGGGCAGTGGTACTCTTGATCTCGGTCATCTTTCCTCAAATGCTCTTACAACCTTTCGCGTTTGCGGCCCTCGGCACCTGGGGTTGCCATGTATAATTCCGCCCGCCTGGCCCTGATGCCTGAGTATAGCGGCCGGGCCTTTTTCATCTTGAGGTGTCGCCAGCCGTGTCAACTCCCTTTCTCGAAGCTGTAGCGCTCGCCTGCGAGCGGGATTGGCGGCTGTTATTCGACAAGCTCGATCTCCGTCTCGAGCGCGGCGAGATGCTGCAGATATCGGGCCCCAACGGCAGCGGCAAGACCAGCCTGCTACGCCTGCTTTCCGGTTTGATGCAGCCGACCTCCGGCGAGGTGCGGCTCCAGGGGCAGCCGCTGGATGCCCAGCGTGGCGAATTGGCGCGCAACCTGTTGTGGATCGGTCATGCAGCCGGAATCAAGGGGCTGCTGACTGCGGAAGAAAATCTCACCTGGCTCTGCGCTCTGCATCAACCCGCGGGCCGCGACGCGATCTGGCAAGCCCTTGCCGAGGTAGGACTGCGGGGCTTCGAAGACGTGCCCTGTCACACCCTGTCCGCCGGTCAGCAGCGTCGCGTCGGCCTGGCACGGTTGTATCTCTCGCCGCCGCCCTTGTGGATCCTCGATGAACCCTTCACCGCGCTCGACAAGCATGGCGTGGCGCAGTTGGAACGGCATCTGGCAGCCCATTGCGAGCAGGGCGGGCTGGTCGTGCTGACCACCCACCACAGCCTGACGGAGAAGCCCATCGGCTATCGTGAGCTGGATCTGGGGCAGCGGGCCGCATGAGCAGCGTCTTCACTCTCCTGCTGGCGCGCGAGACTCGCCTGTTGTTCCGCCGCCCAGCCGAACTGGCCAACCCGCTGGTCTTCTTCGCCATCGTCATCGCGCTGTTTCCTCTGGCGGTCGGGCCGGAAACGCAATTGCTGCAGACGATTTCGCCGGGACTGGTATGGGTTGCCGCGCTGCTTGCGGTTCTGCTTTCGCTGGATGGCCTGTTTCGCAGCGATTTCGAGGATGGCTCCCTGGAACAGTGGGTCGTTTCGCCGCACCCGCTCGCGCTTCTGGTGCTCGCCAAGGTGCTGGCACACTGGGCATTTTCCGGCTTGGCGCTGGTCTTGCTCGCGCCCCTGCTGGGGTTGATGCTCGGCCTCCCGCTTGGGACCATCCCGGTGTTGCTGGTATCGCTGCTGCTGGGAACGCCGATCCTCAGCCTGCTCGGAGCGGTCGGTGCGGCGCTTACGGTTGGGCTCAAGCGCGGCGGTTTGCTGCTGGCGCTGCTGATCCTGCCGCTCTACATCCCGGTACTGATCCTTGGCAGTGGTGCACTGCAGGCGGCGCTGCAAGGCCTGCCGGCGGTCGGACACCTGCTCTGGCTGGCCAGCCTGACCGCGTTGGCCGTTACTCTTGCACCCTTTGCGATAGCCGCCGGGCTGAAGATCAGCGTCGGCGAATAGCGATACCAGATGGTCGGCATGTGCCGGTCGATGTAACGAATTTCGAGGCCTGATCCATCAGGGCCTCGCTGGACGACGAGTCATCCGATGAACTGGACATGGTTTCACAAGCTGGGCTCACCGAAGTGGTTCTACGAGATCAGCGGGCGTTGGTTGCCCTGGCTGGCCTGGGCAGCCGTGTTGCTGGTCAGCGTCGGCGTGGTCTGGGGCCTGGCGTTCGCTCCCGAGGACTACCAGCAGGGCAACAGCTTCCGGATCATCTACATTCATGTCCCCGCCGCATTTCTGGCCCAGTCCATCTACGTGATGCTCGCCGTCGCCGGCGTGGTGGGGCTGGTCTGGAAGATGAAGCTGGCTGACGTTGCGCTGCAGCAGGCGGCGCCGATCGGCGCGTGGATGACTTTCATCGCACTGCTCACCGGCGCGGTCTGGGGCAAACCGACCTGGGGCGCCTGGTGGGTGTGGGACGCGCGGCTGACCTCGATGCTGATCCTACTGTTCCTGTACTTCGGCATCATTGCGCTGGGCCAGGCAATCAGTAACCGTGACAGCGCGGCCAAGGCCTGTGCGGTGCTGGCGATCGTCGGCGTAGTGAATATCCCGATCATCAAGTACTCGGTGGAGTGGTGGAACACGCTGCACCAGCCAGCGACCTTCAAGGTGACCGAGAAACCGGCCATGCCGATGGAGATGTGGCTGCCGCTGCTGGTGATGGTGATCGGCTTCTATTGCTTCTTCACCGCGGTGCTGCTGATGCGCATGCGCCTGGAAGTGCTGCGCCGCGAGTCGCGTGCAAGCTGGGTGAAGAACGAGGTCAAGGCTCTGGTGGGAAATAACTCGTGAACTTTTCATCCTTCGCCGATTTCATCGCCATGGGCAATCATGGCGTGTACGTCTGGACCGCATACGGCATCAGCCTGGCGGTGCTGATTCTCAACGTTGCGCTGCCCGTACTGGCGCGTCGGCGTTACCTGCAAGATGAGGCGCGTCGTTTGCGCCGGGAGGAGTCGAAGTGAATCCGGTGCGCAAGAAGCGTCTTTTCATCGTCCTGGCGATTCTCGCCGGTGTCGGTATCGCCGTGGCGCTGGCGTTGTCCGCCCTGCAGCAGAACATCAACCTGTTCTACACGCCGTCCCAGATCGCTGCCGGCGAAGCGCCGGAGGGCACCCGAATCCGCGCAGGCGGGCTGGTGGAAGAGGGTTCGGTCAAGCGCACCAACGATTCGCTCAGCGTCGCCTTCCGTGTCACCGATGGCGCCCAGGCGATCACCATCACCTATCAAGGCATCCTCCCGGATCTGTTCCGTGAAGGGCAGGGTATCGTCGCACTGGGCCGGGTCAACGCCGACGGCGTGCTGGTCGCCGACGAGGTCCTGGCCAAGCACGATGAGAACTACATGCCGCCGGAAGTGACCCAGGCGCTGGAGAAGAGCGGCATGATGAAGCATTACGAGGGCGGCAAGCAGGAGTACGCGAAATGATTCCGGAGCTCGGCCATCTGGCAATGATTCTGGCCCTGTGCCTGGCCGTGGTCCAGGCCACGCTGCCGCTGATCGGCGCCTGGCGCGGTGACCGGCAATGGATGGGCCTGGCGCAGCCGGCGGCCTGGGGGCAGTTCGCGTTTCTCGGTTTCTCCTTCGCCTGCCTGACCTACGCCTTCATGGTCGACGATTTCTCCGTCGCCTATGTGGCGCACAACTCCAACAGCGCCTTGCCCTGGTACTACAAGTTCAGTGCCGTGTGGGGTGCCCACGAAGGTTCGCTGCTGCTGTGGGCCTTCATTCTCGCCGGCTGGACCTTCGCGGTGGCGATCTTCTCCCGTCAGCTGCCGGAAGACATGTTGGCGCGCGTGCTCGGTGTGATGGGCCTGATCAGTATCGGTTTTCTGCTGTTCCTGATCGTCACCTCCAATCCGTTCGAGCGGTTGCTCCCGCAGGTGCCGATGGATGGACGGGATCTCAACCCGCTACTGCAGGACTTCGGTCTGATCGTGCATCCCCCGATGCTCTACATGGGGTACGTCGGTTTCTCGGTTGCCTTCGCCTTCGCTATCGCCGCGCTGCTCGGCGGGCGTCTGGATGCCGCCTGGGCGCGCTGGTCCCGTCCATGGACGCTGGTGGCCTGGGCGTTCCTCGGTCTGGGCATCGCCCTGGGTTCCTGGTGGGCCTATTACGAGCTCGGCTGGGGTGGCTGGTGGTTCTGGGACCCGGTGGAAAATGCCTCGTTCATGCCCTGGCTGGTCGGTACCGCGTTGATTCACTCGCTGGCCGTCACGGAGAAACGCGGCGTCTTCAAGAGCTGGACGGTGCTGCTGGCGATCGCGGCCTTTTCGTTGAGCCTGCTCGGCACCTTCCTCGTCCGTTCCGGTGTACTCACTTCCGTTCACGCCTTCGCCACCGATCCCGAGCGCGGCGTGTTCATCCTGGTGTTCCTGCTGATGGTGGTCGGTGGCTCGCTGACCCTGTTCGCCCTGCGCGCGCCGGTGGTAAAGAGTCAGGTCGGCTTCGGCCTCTGGTCGCGCGAAACCCTGCTGCTGGTCAACAACCTGCTGCTCGTCGTGGCGACCGCGATGATCCTGCTGGGTACGCTGTATCCGCTGCTGCTGGATGCCCTGTCTGGCGCCAAGCTGTCGGTCGGGCCGCCGTACTTCAACGCCATGTTCGTGCCGTTGATGGCCGCGCTGATGCTTACGCTGGGTGTCGGGATCATGGTGCGCTGGAAGGACACGCCAGTGAAGTGGTTGCTCGGCATGCTCACGCCGGTGCTGATTACCAGCGTGGTACTCGGCGGGCTCGGCTCGCTGCTGTTCGGTGACTTCAACTGGGCCGTGCTGGCGGTATCCCTGCTGGCGGCATGGGTGGTCATCGCCAGCGTCCGCGATCTGCTCGACAAGACCCGCCACAAGGGCCTGTTGAAGGGGGCACGGAGCCTTGCACCGAGTTATTGGGGCATGCACCTGGCGCACCTGGGCCTCGCTGTCTGTGCGATCGGTGTGGTGTTGACCAGCCATCAGAGCTCCGAGCGTGACCTGCGCCTGGCGCCGGGCGAGTCGCTGTCGCTGGGTGGCTACGAGTTCGTCTTCGAGGGGGCGGTGCACCACGAGGGGCCGAACTTCACCTCGGACAAGGCCACCATCCGGGTTTTCGACGGTGACAAGCAGATCGCCACCCTGCATCCGGAGAAGCGCCTGTACACCGTGCAGCAGATGCCGATGACCGAGGCGGGCATCGACGCCGGCTTCACTCGCGACCTCTATGTGGCCCTCGGCGAGCCGCTGGGCGACGGTGCCTGGGCAGTGCGCGTGCATATCAAGCCGTTCGTGCGCTGGATCTGGTTGGGTGCGCTGATGATGGGTCTGGGCGGTGCCCTGGCCGCCTGTGATCGTCGTTATCGTGTCAAGGTAAAGACCCGCGTGCGCGAAGCATTGGGTATGGCGGCGCAAGGAGCCTGATGTGAAAAGACTGCTGATGTTGCTGCCACTGGCGATCTTTCTGGTGGTGGCAGTGTTCCTCTACCGGGGGCTTTTTCTCGATCCGTCCGAGCTGCCTTCGGCGCTGATCGGCAAGCCGCTGCCCGCGTTCTCGCTGCCCTCGGTGGAAGATGAGCAGCGCCTGATCACCGACGCAGATCTCAAGGGCAAACCCGCACTGGTCAACGTCTGGGCAACCTGGTGTGTTGCCTGCAAGGTCGAACACCCGGTACTCAATCGCCTGGCCGCGCAGGGCGTGGTCATCCATGGCGTCAACTACAAGGATGACAACGCAGCGGCGCAGAAATGGCTGAAGGAATTTCACGATCCCTACCAGCTGAACATTCGTGACGAGCGCGGCAGCCTGGGCCTGGACCTGGGCGTATATGGCGCGCCCGAGACCTTCCTGGTCGACAAGCAGGGCGTCATCCGTCACAAGTTCGTCGGCGTGATCGATGATCGTGTCTGGCGCGAGCAGCTCGCAGCGCTCTATCAGGAGTTGGTGGACGAATGAAACGATTGATCCACGCTGCGCTGCTGGGGCTGTTCCTGGTTTCCACGGCCCAGGCAGCGATCGACACCTACGAGTTTCGCGATGAGGCCGAACGCGAGCGCTACCGGACGCTGACCGAAGAGCTGCGTTGTCCGAAGTGCCAGAATCAGAACATCGCCGATTCCAACGCGCCCATCGCGATGGATCTGCGCCAGGAAATCTTCCGCATGCTGGAGGAGGGGCAGAGCAACGACCAGATCGTCGATTACCTGGTGGACCGTTATGGCGACTTCGTTCGTTACAACCCGCCGGTGAATGCGAAGACCCTGCTGCTCTGGTACGGCCCGGCGGGCCTGCTGGTGCTGGGCTTTGGTGTGCTGGCCGTGATCCTGGTACGTCGCCGCCGCGTCGAGAAGGCGCCTGCATCGAACACCCTTTCCGAGACCGAGCGCGAGCGTCTCGCCAAGCTGCTGGATAAAAAAGACTCATGACCGATTTCTGGATAGCCGCCAGCGCTCTGCTGCTGGTGGCGCTGGCCTTCCTGCTGCTCCCCATCCTGCGTGGTCGTCGTGCCCAGGCCGAAGAAGACCGTACGGCGCTCAACGTTGCGCTCTACGAGGAGCGCCTGGCTGAACTCACCGCCCAGCACGCGGCGGGAACACTGAGCGATGCCCAGCTCGAGGCGGGGCGTGCGGACGCGGCGCGCGAGTTGTTGGAAGACACCGAAAACAGCGACAGCCCCAAAATTGCCAAGTTGGGTCGTAGCGTGCCGCTTATCGCAGCCGTGCTGGTGCCCCTGGTGGGCTATGGGCTGTACATGCACTGGGGTGCCAGCGACAAGGTGCAGATGGCTCGTCAGTTCTCGGAACAGCCACGCACCGTCGAGGAAATGACGGCTCATCTCGAGCAGGCCGTGAAGGAGCAGCCCGATTCGGCCGAAGCCTGGTACTTCCTCGGGCGCACCTACATGAATCAGGAGCGCCCGTCCGATGCGGCCAAGGCATTCGCGCGCGTGGTAGAGCTTGCCGGACGCCAGCCCGAACTGCTTGGCCAGTGGGCTCAGGCGCAATACTTCGCCGGCGATCGGCAGTGGTCGGAACAGCTGCAGGCGCTTACCGATGAGGCGCTGCAGGCTGATCCGCAGGAACTGACCAGTCTCGGCCTGCTCGGTATCGCGGCATACGAGGAAGGTCGCTATCAGGATGCCGTGCGCTTCTGGGAGCAGCTGGTGGCTGCGTTGCCCGAGAACGATCCATCTCGCGAAGCCATCCGCGGCGGCATCGAACGCGCCAGGCAGCAGGTCGACGGCGGTTCCGGCAACGCTGAAGCAGGCGAGGCTCCGGCTGCGGCGAGCACGCAGGCCGCTGCGCTGCAAATCCAGGTGCAGCTGGATCCGAAGGTGGCGGAAACGGTATCGCCCGAGGACAGTGTTTTCGTTTTTGCGCGGGCAGTGAACGGACCGCCGGTTCCGCTGGCGGCCAAGCGCCTGACCGTCGGTGATCTTCCGGCGACCGTCACCCTGAGCGACGCCGATGCGATGGTGCCGTCCCTCAAGATCTCCAGCGTCGAGCAGGTGACGGTGATGGCGCGGGTTTCTCGTACGGGTGACGCAACAAAGGGTGAGTGGATGGGTCAAAGCGAGGCGCTCGAGACTCGCGGTGATAAAAACGCCGTGCGGTTGACGATCGATCGCGCCGAGGCGCCCTGATCCAGTAGAGGTGGAGATGAACCTGAAGCCATCAGCGAACCCGCTTGCTCCCGCGCGCATTGTTGTGCGGGCCGCGCTGATTGGTCTGACGCTGTTGCTCGGCGCCTGTGCTGGGAATCCGTACGATTCCGCACCGCAGGCACCGGCACCTGCACCGGTTCCGCGGGCACCGGAGCCCTCCGGTCCGGTCATCGCGCCACCGCCTATCAAGGCGCCACCGGCACCCAGGGCTCCAGCCACGCAGAGAAGCCATCCGCGCTACGCGCCGCCGCCGCACGTGGCGGCTCATTGGGACAATCGCCTGGGTGTCTATGTGGTGGAGGGGCGCGAGCTGTACTATCGCGAGCGCCTTTACTATCGCTGGGATGGCGACTGGTTCTGCGCGGCGCGCCCGGATGGCCCTTGGGAACCGGTTGCACCGCCCAGCGTGCCGCCGGGGTTGCGCGAACGCTACTGAGCTGCACGCCGAGGCAGTCTTTTTGCCGTTCGGTCTAAAGGCTGAGCGTCGATTGCCGATAAGGATTCAGCACCGTTGCTTTGCAACGTATCCGCTGGCTCGGCAAGACCGCCGCATCGGGCTCAGGCCCCGGAGTCGAACATGAATGCTTCCGTCAAGCGCCTAGAAGAAACCGGCACCGCACTGCGCGACGCGCTGACGCAGCAGGATTGGTCGGCCATCAGCATGCTCGACCGCGAGTGCCGCAGCGCTGTCGATGAGGCGATGCGCGAACATCAGCGTGATGATGGAGCTGTCCGGCAACGTTTGCAGGAGCTGCTCGATCTCTATCGCGAACTGGTCATGACCTGCCAGATCGAACAGGCCCGGGTGGCAGGCGAACTGCGTCAGCTCAATCAGTCGCAGCAGGGCGCCAAGGTCTACCAGCTGTTCGGTTGAATGCCGAACGCAACATGCTTGTGTGCACCGTTCCCGACCGTCCTCGGCTCACCATGGGCCAGTAACGACCTCTCGCTTTTTATCATTACAAAGTATGTGGCATTATGTCGCCAGTGCCGCACTGGCGGTCATCTGTTTGACGCGTACTGCTTGGTAAATCCCTATCTTGTCCACGATCTTGCGCGCAACTGACCGGTTGAGCTGCTGGGCGTTTCACAACACTCTGATTTTCGGCTCGTTCTTTGGTCGTTAATTCACGCCATAAATTTGACTCAGTTCATTTTTTCATTAATCTACGTTTCATCTGCCATGAAGTGTGATCGCCTTTATTTCCATGGATGCGAGCGCAGGCTTTCTTTCAGCCTCTAAAGAGCCCTATAAACAAGATGTGGCGTGAAACCAAGATTTTGTTGATAGATGATGATCGTGACCGTCGGCGGGATTTGACGGTCATTCTGAATTTTCTCAGTGAGGATCATCTGGCTTGCTCCAGCAGTGAATGGCAGGACGCTGTCGCCGGCCTCGAGTCCAGTCGAGTCGTGAATGGCGTCATGCTGGGGGATGTGACCACCAGGGGTGGCGCCATCGAGCTGATCAAGCAGATGAGCAAATGGGATGAGAACGTCCCGTTGATGCTGATTGGCGAGCCGGCACCGGCCGACTGGCCCGAGGAGATCCGACGCCGGGTCCTCACCAGCCTGGAAATGCCGCCCAGCTACAACAAGCTGCTCGACTCGCTGCACCGCGCGCAGATCTACCGCGAAATGTACGAGTCCAAGACGCGCGGCCGGCAGCGCGAACCCAATCTTTTCCGCAGCCTGGTTGGCACCAGCCGAGCGGTGCAGCATGTCCGTCAGATGATGGAGCAGGTCGCCGATACGGAGGCCAGCGTGCTGATCCTCGGCGAATCCGGTACCGGCAAGGAGGTGGTCGCGCGTAACCTGCACTACCATTCCAAGCGGCGCCAGGGGCCGTTCGTTCCAGTCAATTGCGGTGCTATCCCGGCAGAATTGCTGGAAAGCGAACTGTTCGGACACGAAAAAGGCGCCTTTACCGGCGCGATCACCGCGCGGGCAGGGCGCTTCGAGCTGGCCGAGGGCGGTACGCTGTTCCTCGACGAAATCGGCGACATGCCGTTACCCATGCAGGTCAAGCTTCTTCGTGTACTGCAGGAGCGCACATTCGAGCGCGTCGGCAGCAACCGCACGCAGAATGCCGATGTTCGGATCATTGCCGCGACCCACAAGGATCTGGAAAAGATGATCGAAGAGGGGACCTTTCGTGAGGACCTCTACTATCGCCTGAACGTCTTCCCGATCGAAATGGCGCCGCTGCGCGAGCGTGTGGAAGACATCCCACTGCTGATGAACGAGCTGATCTCGCGCATGGAGCACGAGAAGCGCGGCTCCATCAGGTTCAACTCGGCTGCCATCATGTCGCTCTGCCGGCACGACTGGCCAGGTAACGTTCGCGAATTGGCCAACCTCGTCGAACGCATGGCGATCATGCATCCTTACGGCGTGATCGGTGTAATGGAGCTGCCGAAGAAGTTCCGGCACGTTGATGATGACGACGAGCAGTACGCAACCAGTCTGCATGACGAGATGGAAGAGCGTGCCGCCATCAGCGCGCCGATGGTGGTGCCTGAGGCGCAGGCCATGCTCCCTGTCGAGGGGCTGGACCTGAAGGAGTACCTCGGCAACCTTGAGCAGGGGCTGATCCATCAGGCGCTCGAAGACGCCGGTGGTGTGGTTGCCCGTGCCGCGGAGCGGCTGCGCATCCGGCGGACCACACTGGTGGAGAAAATGCGCAAATACGGAATGAACCGCCGCGACGACGAACTGGGCGAGTAGTATTCGTGCATGACAAAGGCCACCTTCGGGTGGCCTTTTGCGTTTCTGGGACGCATCAGCGGATGACGCCGCCGGGCATGAACCTTGCTGGTTTCACTTCACCGACCATCTTTTGACAGGCGCAAGCGAATCAGTGAATTTCGTCACCAGGCCGTCCATAGCGTCCTTTGAGCCCACCGATGCGGTGGACCTCACAGGCTCGCTCGAACGTTTTCGAGAGCTTGCCGGACAGCTGGGCGAGTCCGAGGGGCTTCTGCAGGCACATGTCGCTGAGCTCCGGGACCAGCTCGCCGAGGCGGGGGCGCAGCGTCGCCACGAGCTCGAGGAGAAGGAGCGGCTCGCTCAACGACTGCGAAACGTGCTTGACCTGCTTCCGGGCGGCGTGATCGTCATCGATGGCCAAGGGGTGGTGCGCGACGCCAATCCTGTGGCCTTGGAGCTTCTGGGTGAGCCCCTGGTGGGTGTCAACTGGCGCGATGTCATCGTCCGCAGTTTCGCCCCGCGCAAGGATGATGGCCATGAGATTTCCCTGCGCAACGGACGCCGTCTGTCGATCGCCACTCGTTCCCTCAGCGGCGAGCCCGGCCAGTTGGTGCTGTTGACCGACCTTACCGAAACCCGGCGTCTGCAGGATCAGTTGGCGCGCCATGAGCGCTTGTCGTCCCTGGGGCGAATGGTGGCATCGCTAGCCCATCAGATTCGCACACCGCTTTCCACCGCGCTGCTGTATGCAAGCCAACTTGAGCAAGGTGGCCTGAGCGAGCAACAGCAGCAACGTTTCGCCGGCAGTCTGAAAGCGCGCCTGCACGAGCTGGAGCACCAGGTTCGCGACATGCTGGTGTTCGCCCGGGGCGATCTGCCGCTGAACGACCGTGTGACCCCGGCCGAGCTGCTGTCCGCTCTTCGCGCGGCGGCGGAGCCGAAACTGGGCGATGTCGCCGTGCGCTGGCAGAACGATGCGCAAGGCGGCGAGCTTCTTTGCAACCGCGACACACTGGTCGGCGCGCTGCTCAACCTTGTCCAGAACGCCTTGCAGGCCTGCAGTGGCGCATGTCGTTTGAAGATTCATCTGTATCGGCGTGATGCCACGCTGTACCTGTGCATCAGCGATAACGGCCGCGGCATAGAGGCTGGCGTCCTGGGGCGGTTGGGCGAGCCGTTCTTCACTACCCGGGACAACGGAACCGGCCTCGGGCTTGCGGTCGCGAAGGCTGTCGCCCGTGCCCATCAAGGCGAGCTGCGCCTGCTTTCCCGGCCAGGTCGCGGCACTTGCGTCATCGTTGCGTTGCCGTTGATTCCTATCGTTCAGAAGGTTGTGTGAGCTGATGGCTGCGAAAGTACTGCTGGTCGAAGATGACCCATCCCTGCGAGAAGCACTGGGTATCACGCTCGAACTGGGCGGCTATGCACATCGAGCCGTCGACTGCGGCGAAGCCGCACTCATCGCCCTGGAGCAGGAGCCCTTTGGTCTGGTCATCAGCGACGTGAACATGCCGGGTATGGATGGCCATGAGCTGCTCGCCTCGATTCGCAAACGTTATCCGCAGATTCCGGTGCTGCTGATGACGGCCTTTGGCGCCGTGGCGAAGGCGGTGGAGGCGATGCGTCAGGGGGCGGTCGATTACCTCGTCAAGCCCTTCGAGCCCGGCACGCTGCTCGAACTGCTGGGTCGCCACGTCAACGGCGCCCTCGGTCCGGTGGAGGCACAGGGTCCGATCGCCTGCGAGCCGTCCAGCCAGCGGCTGCTGGATCTTGCTGCGCGCGTGGCGCAAAGCGACTCGACGGTGCTCATTTCCGGCGAGTCGGGTACCGGCAAGGAAGTGCTGGCACGTTACATCCACCAGCGCTCGCCGCGTGGTGCAAAGCCGTTCATCGCCATCAACTGCGCCGCTATTCCGGACAATATGCTGGAGGCGACGCTGTTCGGCCACGAAAAGGGCGCCTTCACCGGGGCCATCGCCAGTCAGCCTGGCAAGTTCGAGCAGGCCGATGGCGGTACGCTGCTGCTCGACGAGATTTCCGAGATGCCGCTCGCGCTGCAGGCCAAGCTGTTGCGGGTGCTGCAGGAGCGCGAGGTGGAGCGGGTCGGCGGGCGAAGGTCGATTGCCCTGGATATCCGGGTGCTTGCGACCACCAACCGCGATCTAGCCGCTGAGGTGGCCGCCGGGCGCTTCCGCGAAGACCTGTTCTATCGATTGTCCGTTTTTCCCCTGGCCTGGCCGCCGCTGCGCGAGCGTCCGGCCGATATCCTGCCGCTGGCCGAGCGCCTGCTGGCGGGCCATGCCCGAAAGATGCGACAGGTACCGGCTCGGTTGTCGTCGGCGGCGCAACGCTGCCTGCTCGAACACGGCTGGCCGGGTAACGTGCGTGAACTGGACAATGCCATTCAGCGTGCGCTGATCCTTCAGCAGGGCGGTGTCATTCAGCCCGAAGATCTCTGCCTGCTCGGCTCTGCTGGTGCTGTCGGTGCGCCGCTTGCCAGTAATCCAGCGCCACTGCCGAGCGAGGCCTCTGCCGCTGATGGCGAAGTCGGTTCCGCCTTGGGTGATGATCTGCGGCGGCGCGAATTCCAGTTGATCATCGACACGCTGCGCGCCGAACGCGGGCGTCGCAAGGAGACCGCCGACCGGCTGGGCATCAGTGCGCGAACCTTGCGCTACAAGCTGGCACAGATGCGCGACGCCGGGGTCGATGTGGAAGCGTTGCTATACGCCAGCTGAGCCGGGGTCGCAATGGCTCTGCTAGGTTCTGTACGAAAAGTCTGAGGAGATAGAATCGGTGCCATGACAGGCTGGAGATCCGCATGGCAAAGCGTTACGAGCTCCCTGATGCGGCTTGGGAGCTGATCAAGGATCTGGTTTCCCCCGAACAGAAGATGGGACGACCTCGCAGTGATGACCGATTGATGCTCAATGGCATCCTCTGGGTCTTGTGCTCAGGTGCAGCCTGGCGTGACATGCCGGAGCGCTTCGGCCCGTGGTCGACGGTCTACCAGCGTTTTCGCGACTGGCGCGACGATGGCACATTCGATCAAGTGCTTGAGCGTTTGCACATCCGGCTGAACCAGGAAGGCCTGATTGATCTGGATACCTGGATGATCGACTCAACAGCGGTGCGAGCAACCCGAGCTTCTTCTGGAGCCGGGAAAAAGGGGGGCCAGAAGAGCCGGTAGACCATGCGTTGGGACGTAGCCGAGGCGGCCTGACCACCAAGATCCACATGGTCTGCGACGCCAACGGCATACCTCTACGCTTTTTGCTGACACCGGGTCAGGCCAGCGACATATCGAATGCCCAGGTACTTCTCGATCAGGTACGCATCCCCGGCAAGCAAGGTCGGCCCCGCAAGCGCTGCCGCTGGTTGCTGGCAGACAAGGGTTACGATGCCGAGCAGCTGCGTCAGTACTGCGACCGTTACCGAATGCAGCCTGTGATTCCACTGCGAACAACGTAAGCCCAAGCCAGGATTACCAAGGCTGTTCGATCGCCCGAAATACCGGCAGCGCAACATCATCGAGCGCATGTTCGGCTGGCTAAAGGAGAGCCGCAGGATCGGCACTCGTTACGACAAGCTGGCAAGAAGTTTTGCCGCGATGGTCACGCTGGCTTGCACGCTGCGGTGTTTGCGTCAGTACTTTTCGTACAGAACCTAAGCTGCGGCTTTCATGCAGCGGAGGCGCGCAGGTGCACCAGAACTTCTGGCAAGAGCGTTGGGCTCGCAACGAAATCGGTTTTCACCTCGAAGACGTGCATCCTGGCTTGCGCCGTCACTGGCCGCGGCTGGCTTTGCCCGAGGATGCAGCTGTGCTGGTGCCGCTGTGTGGCAAGAGCCTGGACCTGGCTTGGCTCGCAGGGCAGGGCCATCGCGTACTGGGGGTGGAGCTGAGCCAGAAAGCCGTCGAGGCGTTTTTCGCCGAGCAAGGACTGGAGGCGGAGATTTCGCAGGTCGGCGCATTCAAAGTCTATCGATCCGGCAGGCTTGAGATCCGTTGTGGCGATTTCTTTGCGCTGGCGGCGCAAGACGTTGCCGACTGCCGGGGCGTCTACGATCGCGCCGCGCTGATTGCGCTGCCGCCGGCGATGCGCCAGCGCTACGCCGCGTTGCTGACGAACATTCTGCCGGCCGGCTGCCAGCAATTGCTGGTTACGCTCGATTACGACCAGGCGGAAATGGATGGCCCGCCGTTCGCTGTCAGCCAGGCGGAAGTGAGCACGTTGTACGACGGCGCGTGGGACGTGCAGCAGCTGGAGGCCAAGGAAGTGCTGGAGCGCAATCCGAAGATGCGTGAGCGTGGGCTGCAGCGCCTGCAAGAACAGTTTTACCGGCTGCAACGGCGGGATTGACCGCCGTTGCCGCTCGCTGCGCTCAGCTGTCCGCCTGGAGTCTGCGGATAAAGGTGTCGGCCTCGTCGATGGCGCGCTGCATGTCCGCCATCAACTGGTCGACATTGCCTTGCAGCGTGCGGTACTCGCCATGCAGGGCGCTGATCGCGCGGGCATTGAGGTTGTGCTTGAGAAACAGCACCTGATCGCGCAGTACGCTGAGCACAGGCTCGATACGTTGTTCGGCTGCCTTCATGCGTTGCAGCAGCGTCCGGTATTCGGCGCGGGTACGGCTTAGCTCCTTCGCGCTGGCAGCCTTCAGGCTGGCATTGCTGTACTGCTTCAGTTCGCTCTCCCATTCCTTGAAAAGCGCATTGGCGACGTCTTCCACCGCGTCGATGCGGGCCCGCACATCCCGGGCGCTGGCGACGCTCGCCTCGTACTGTCGGTTCAGTGCGTCATAGCGCTTCTCCAGGTCGCCACCCTTGACCTCGACCACGCTGCGATAGCGCTCCAACGCATCCTTGAACTGTTCCTTGGCGGCTTGCTGCGAGTCGCGTGCGTCCTCCACCCGGTCGACCAGGATGTCACGCTTGTGGATGCCGGCTTTTTCCATTGCGGAGTAATAGGCACTCTGGCAGCCAGCGAGGGCGAGCAGGGCGCAGCAGACGAAGATGAGGCGACGCATGGCGATTCCTTCTATGCGGAGTTGAATCTGCATAGACAAACGAAAAGGGCGACTTGCGTCGCCCCGGTACCACTCGGTCGATCTCAGCCGCGCTGACGCAGGGCTTCGATGCGATCCTCCAGAGAGGGATGGGTCATGAACAGGCCGGCCATGCCGTGCTTGAGCGAGCCGTTGATGCCGAACGCCTTGAGCGAATCGGGCATGTGCACCGGCAGGCCCTGTTCGGCCCGCAGGCGCTGCAGGGCGCCGATCATGGCGCTGGTGCCGGCCAGTTGCGCGCCGGCTTCGTCGGCGCGGTATTCACGCTTGCGCGAGAACCACATGACGATGATGCTGGCAAGGATGCCCAGTACCAGTTCGGCGAAGATCGTCGCGACGAAGTAGCCGATGCCATGGCCGTCCTCGTTCTTGAGGATCGCCTTGTCGACGAAGTTGCCGAAGATTCGTGCAAAGAACATGACGAAGGTGTTCACAACGCCCTGGATCAGCGCCAGGGTGACCATGTCGCCATTGGCCACGTGGCCGATTTCATGCGCCAGCACTGCGCGCACTTCATCCGGGGAGAAACGTTCGAGCAGGCCCTGGCTGACGGCTACCAGCGCGTCGTTGCGATTCCATCCGGTGGCGAAGGCGTTGGCCTCGTAGGCCGGGAAGATGCCGACCTCGGGCATCTTGATGCCGGCTTCGCGCGACAGTTGCTCGACGGTCTGCAGCAGCCACTGCTCATGGCGGGTGCGCGGCTGGCTGATGATCTCCGTGCGTGTGCTCATCTTCGCCATCCACTTGGAGATGAACAGCGAAATCAGCGATCCCGCAAAGCCGAACACCGCACAGAAGACCAGCAGGCTGCCATAGTTCTGGCCGGTGTAGCGATCGACCCCGAGCAGCTTCAGGGTGATGCTGGCGATGACCAGGACCGCAAGGTTGGTGGCCAGGAACAAGAAAATGCGCATCATGTTGCGGCAGACTCCAGGGTAGGATTTGAAGAACGATAGGCTATATAAGGTGCGCCCTTGAGCTATTCAACCGAGCGACTATTTCAAGCTATGTCGCTTGTGCGCCAAGGCTGGAGTGCAGCGGCGAGCCGGTGTCGTTTTCGAACAGCAAGCGGGCAAGATGGGCGATGCGCTCGCTGTGGCCGCTTTTCAGTGCGTCGCGAAGCTGATGGGCGAGACTGGCCTGGATGCGCAGTACGCTGGGAGGCAGGCTGCGGTCGCCCGCCAGGTATCCGGGGACGGCGCGGGTCAGGCGAATGAAACCCTTCTCGGTCAGCACGGCCTGGTCCAGTGCGAGGAACTGGATGGTGCTCTCGAAGCGCAGATAGCCTTCGTCGGCCAGCCAGAGCAGGGCGCCCAGGCAGCTCTGGTGGCGTTTGGAGGGCAGGCCGAACTCGTCCGGCTCTTCCCGGCCGATCAGGTCTTCCACATACAGCGCGATCTTCCGTGGAAACGCCTGATACAACGCGAGCAGACCGCCCGCGGCGTCCTTGTAGAAGTCGTCTATCTGCAGATCCATTCGGTTACTGCTGGTAGGTCTTGAGGAAGTTGCCGATGCGTCCGATCGCCTGCTCCAGGTCATCCACGCGCGGCAGGGTTACCACCCGGAAGTGATCCGGCCACGGCCAGTTGAATGCCGTGCCCTGGACGATCAGCAGTTTCTCGGAAAGCAGCAGGTCGAGCACGAACTTCTCGTCGTTGTGAATCGGGCAGATCTTCGGATCGATGCGCGGGAACGCATACAGCGCGCCCATGGGCTTGACGCAGCTGATGCCGGGAATGTCGTTGAGCAGCTCCCAGGTGCGGTTGCGCTGCTCGAGCAGCCGACCCGGCGGCAGGACCAGGTCATTGATGCTCTGATAGCCGCCCAGTGCCGTCTGAATCGCATGCTGCGACGGTACGTTGGCGCACAGGCGCATGTTGGCAAGGATATCCAGGCCTTCGATATAACTCTGGGCCTTGTGTTTGGGGCCGGAGATGGCCACCCAGCCGGAGCGGAAGCCGGCGACACGATAGGACTTGGACAGGCCGTTGAAGGTCAGGCAGAGCACGTCCGGCGCCAGCGAGGCGGTGGAGATGTGCACCGCGGCGTCATAGAGAATCTTGTCGTAGATCTCGTCGGAGAACAGCACCAGCTTGTGCTGGCGAGCCAGCTCCACCATGCCTTCCAGGACTTCCTTCGGATAGACCGCGCCGGTGGGGTTGTTCGGGTTGATCAGGACCAGCGCCTTGGTGTTTGGCGTGATCTTGGCCTTGATGTCGGCCAGGTCGGGCCACCAGTTGGCCTGTTCGTCGCAGAGGTAATGCACCGGCTTGCCGCCGGCCAGGCTCACGGCGGCCGTCCAGAGCGGATAGTCCGGAGCGGGGATCAGCACTTCGTCGCCGTTGTTGAGCAACGCCTGCATGGACATCACGATCAGCTCGGACACGCCGTTGCCGAGATAGATGTCCTCGATGCCGATGCCTTCCACCTGCTTTTGCTGGTAGTACTGCATGATCGCCTTGCGGGCGCTGAACAGGCCTTTCGAGTCGCTGTAGCCCTGGGCAGTCGGCAGGTTGCGGATCACGTCCTGGAGAATTTCCTCCGGAGCTTCGAAACCGAACGGCGCCGGGTTGCCGATGTTCAGCTTGAGGATGCGATGGCCTTCCTCTTCCAGGCGTTTGGCGTGCTTGAGCACTGGCCCACGGATGTCGTAACAGACATTGGCGAGCTTGTTCGATTTGCTGACCTGCATGATCCTGAGTGTCCCGAAGTGAAAACGTGCCAGTTCCGGAAATGGCTGGTCACGTTTGGCATGAACCCGGGCGCCTTGGCAGTCGGAAACCCCGCTGCCAGACTAGGCGTCGAAGAGGGAGGCATGATACGTGCGGCCCGACCACCGGAAAAGGTACAGATCGGCCTTTTTTATATAGCGTGCTGTTGCGCTTCGTGTGCGTTCCAAACAACCGGTGCGCCATGTCGTGGCCATGGGACGAAACGCGAACAGACCCCGAGGAGGCTACCGATGGACAAGCTGGAAAAACCGCTCGACGCCTGGCGTGAGGAGCTGTCCGATGAGCAGTTCCAGATCTGCCGGCTCGGCGCCACCGAGCGCCCCTTCACCGGCAAGTACAACGACACCCGGACGCCGGGCGTCTACCATTGCGTCTGCTGTGATGCGCCACTGTTCGATGCCGATGCCAAGTTCGACTCCGGCTGTGGCTGGCCCAGCTATTTCCAGCCGGTAAGCGATACGGCGATCGCCAGCCTGGATGACTTCAGTCATGGCATGCACCGGATCGAGGTCAGGTGCGCTCGCTGCGACGCCCACCTGGGGCATGTGTTCCCCGATGGCCCTAAACCGACCGGTCTGCGCTATTGCATCAATTCGGCCTCGCTCGACTTGAAGCCCCGCGAAGCCTGAGCCGCAAGGAACCAGCATGCGCGATCCTCTGTTAGATATTCCCTGCGTCACCATCGACGGCGAGCACAAGACGCTCGCCGATTTCGATGCCAAGGTGCTGCTCGTGGTGAACACCGCCAGCCAATGTGGTTTCACGCCCCAGTACAAGGGATTGGAGGAGCTCTGGCAGCGCTACGGCGAGCGTGGCCTGGTCGTGCTCGGTTTTCCGTGCAACCAGTTCGGCGGACAGGAGCCGGATAGCGAGGCGCAGATCGCCACCTTCTGCGAGCGTCGGTTCGGCGTGTCCTTCCCGTTGTTCGCCAAGGTCGAGGTCAATGGCGGCGACGCCCATCCGCTGTTCATCGAGCTGAAGAAGCGCGCGCCCGGCCTGCTGGGCAGCAAGGCCATCAAGTGGAATTTCACCAAGTTCCTCATCGCCGATCAGGGGCGCACGGTGCGGCGCTATTCCTCGCGTACCGCGCCGCAGGCGCTGGCGGCGGATATCGAGGCGCTGCTCTGAAGCACGAGCGGCGCGGGATCGATAGCTTTCGCAGGCGTTGATGTCTGGTCCGGCTTCGGCCGGACTTTTTCTGTTTTGGAGTCAATCATGGATGTCGAGTTGAAAGCCTTCCTGCAGCGTGCCGAAGGCCTGTTGGCGCGAATCGAGCCGTTGCTGCCCGCGCAGCCGCCCGTTATCGATTGGGAGCATACGCTGGCGGCGCGCTGGCAGCGTGACGGCCGAAGCGGCTATCTGGCGCCGCTCGAGGTCAATCTCGATCTGCGTCTGGACGACCTGATCGGCATCGACCGACAGCGTGATCTGCTGGCTGCCAATACTCAGCAGTTCGTCGATGGTCTGCCCGCCAATCACGTCTTGCTCTGGGGCGCCCGTGGTACTGGAAAATCGTCGCTGATTCGCGCTCTGTTGGCCGAATATGCCGGCCGTGGGCTGCGCCTGATCGAGATCGAGCGCGACCACCTGGCGGATCTGCCGCGCGTTGTGGAGCTGCTGTCAGGGCAGCGTCAGGCCTTCGTGCTGTTCTGCGACGACCTGTCCTTCGAGGCCGGCGAGGGTGACTACCGGGTCCTCAAGAGCGTGCTCGACGGTTCCCTGGAGCGTGCGCCGGAGAACGTGCTGCTGTATGCCACGTCGAACCGCCGTCACCTGGTGCCGGAGCGCCAGAGCGACAACGAGAACTGGCAGATGGTGGACGGCGAGCTGCATCCGAACGAGGCGGTGGAGGACAAGATTGCCTTGTCCGATCGTTTCGGCCTCTGGCTGTCGTTCTATCCCTTCAGCCAGCAGCACTACCTCAGTGTGGTGCGCCACTGGATCGATTCGCTGGCAGGCAAGGCGCGCCTGCAATGGGATTGGGACGAAGCGCTGGAAAAGGACGCGATTCGCTGGGCCACCGGACGCGGCAATCGCAATGGACGCTGCGCGTATCAGTACGCCCGTCAGTGGGTGGGCGCGCGTTTGCTCGACGCGCGGCGCTAACTGACGTTGGTAGCTTGTCGAGCCCGCCGCAGCTGTTGCGGCGGGCCCGATGCCGGCCGACCCTAGACGGTAGCGGCCTTGCCCATCTCCTGCAGCTTGGCATTCATGCGTTGCTCGCCCGGCAGCAGGCTTTCGATGGCGGGACGCGCCAGCATGCGCGCATGGTGTGCAGCCAGCCCCGGCCAGCGCTGGGCATCGAGCTGTTCGCCGCCGTGGCTCATGTTGATCAGCTGACAGGTCACGGCGATGTCCGCCATGGATAACCGGTCGCAGACGAAGAAATCGTTGTCGCCGAGCTGCTGCTCGAGGTAGTCGAAATGAGGCGGCAGCTTCTGCTGCATCGCTGTCTGCACCGCCTCTTCGTTGCACGGCTGGCCGGAGGTCGGCTTGAGAATTCGGTTGCGAAACACGGAGAAGGTGGTCAACGGCGCCAGCTCGTAATCCGCGTATTTCTCGAGCCAGCGCACCTGGCCGCGCGCTTGGGCGCTGTCGCCGTACAGGGTTGGCGTGGCGGGATAGGCTTCTTCGAGGTACTGGCAGATCACGCTGGAGTCGGCGAGGGTGCAGTCACCATCCTTGAGCGCGGGAATACGTCCCAGCGGGTTGATGGCGTAGTACCAGTCTGGCGGGGTGAAGGGCATCACCGTTTCAAGCTGATAGTCGAGTCCCTTTTCCTGCAGGCACAGCCGTACCTTGCGGACGAAGGGGGAGAGGGGCACGCCGTACAGGGTCACAGACATCATCGTCCTCCGCGGTGGATTCGTTCTTGTTATGAGCTGTCGCCGGTGATGCGATCAGTAGACGTTGTTCTTCTTCCAGAGGTCGTCGTCGTCGAATGCCTTCATGCCTTCGGCCAGCTCGCTCGACTCGTCGGCCTTGGGCACCTCGTTCTTCAGCACCAGTGCGTTGGCATGCTCCAGCAGGGCCTCCAGCTGTTTCAGTTGAGCCTGGTAAGGCGCCGGTGCCGGCTGCCGTCGAATGTGCTGGACGCCTCGTTCGAAGGCCAGGCGTGCACGCTGCGGCTGGTTCTGCTGCAACGCCTGCTTGCCCAGGTTGGTGAAGAACTCGATGTGCAGGATGGCCAGCATCCGCTGGATATCCTGTACCCAGCGCTTGGCCTCGGCTTGTTCCAGGAGGCCTTCCTTGGTGGCGCGCACGATCTGGGCGTGGAGATCCTCGAGCATGAAGCGGCTCTCCTTGGCCTGGGCCTCGGTGAGGATCTGCCGGGGCGGATTGCGCACTTCGATCGCCTCACCCTTCGCCACGTCTGCGCGCAATGTCTGAAGGCGGGCTGCCAGTTTGTCGTTGCCCTTGTCCAGCGGCTGCAGGCGCTCGCTGAGCGCCAGCTCGAGGCGGGTGAGCAACAGCTTCAGGGCCGGGGTCATCATCTGCCCGGGCAGGCCGTCAGAAAGATCGGCGCAGCGGCGGCAGCGGTCGGTCAGCTCGGCGCGCTTGCGGGCCTTTTCCAGATTGCCTTTTTCGACGATCTGTATGGAGTAGACGATGATGACCAGAACGAGCAAACCGGCCAGGATCAATCCCGTGATCATTAGTGGGGACACTTGACTACCTCTCGAGCCGCTGGCTTTTCGTCTGAGTGTAGTGGCTTGATGATGTGGCCGATAGCTCCAGCTGCCGCACGGTGATGCCGCGAAAATTTTTTTTAAAACTATGCTTGACGACCTTCGGAGGCCTCCATAGAATGCGCGCCACTTGCAGCGTGAAGCGCCAAACAGAGCGCTGCAAGCCGGAAGTAAGCTGTAGTTTCCGGGCAGCGTCCCCTTCGTCTAGTGGCCTAGGACACCGCCCTTTCACGGCGGTAACAGGGGTTCGAGTCCCCTAGGGGACGCCACTTTTTGTTGTAGATACGCGGGAATAGCTCAGTTGGTAGAGCACGACCTTGCCAAGGTCGGGGTCGCGAGTTCGAGTCTCGTTTCCCGCTCCAAATTCTCTTCGCGGCTTCTCCAGGCTTGCGAGGAATCAAAAAAAGCGACCTAAGGGTCGCTTTTTTCGTTTTGCGTTCTCGACATTCACCTGGATAGCGTCAACGGTTCGCTACGGCCCAGGCCGGCGTGCTCGCCGAGGCGTGCGGTATCGATCGGTCGACAGCGGCTTGCTTCAGGTGTACTTGGTGAAAATGCTGCGCACGCGTTCCAGGGTCTCGCCGGTATCCTGGGTCTGATCCTGCAGCGCTTCCTCGATCAGGCACGTCAGCATCAGCCGGTAGGCCTTGTCCAACGCACTGCGCGCAGCGGAGAACTGCTGAGCGATCGCTTCACAATCCTCCCCGCGTCTGATCATCGCCTGAATGCCGCGCACCTGCCCCTCGACTCGCGCGAGCCGTTTCAGCATGGCCTGCTGCTGAGTCTGCAGTTCCGCGGATTCAGCGGCAGTGGTCTGGTCATTCATGCGTTTACCTCAAGATCACGAAAGAAGAACTGGCGGGTGTTCCGGTCGCCTGGCCGAGTGGCCTGTATACGGGTAGGGGCATGCTAACGATGACCGCGAGCACGGCCAACTTCTTTCGCTGACGGCTTGCCTTGCATTATATAAAAAAATATATTGTATTCATCTTAACCGTACTGGTGACCGTCTCATGACGCCCGAGCTGGACATCGAACAGCTGCGAGCCAATGCAGCCTCCGCCGGCGCCTTGCTCAAGGCCCTGGCCAACCCGGATCGCCTGCTGCTGCTCTGTCAGCTGTCGCAAGGCGAGCGCAACGTCTCCGAGCTGGAACAGCTGCTGGGTATTCAGCAGCCCACATTGTCGCAGCAACTGGCTGTGCTGCGGCGCGAGGGGCTCGTTGCGACTCGCCGTGAAGGCAAGCAGATCCACTATCGAATCAGCAGCCCTGAGGCGCTGGCGGTAATCACGACCCTGTATCAGCTGTTCTGCGAGAGAGGTCAGGCATGACGATCGATTGGATCAATTTCACGCCCTGGACGGCGCTGGCCGGTGGCGTCCTGATTGGCGCGGCTGCCGGCCTGTTCGTTTTGCTCAACGGGCGTATCGCCGGAATAAGCGGTTTGCTTGCGAGCCTGCTCGAACGAGGTGCCGAAGGGCGCGGAGAGAAAGCGCTGTTTCTTCTCGGCATCCTGTTGGCACCACTGTGCTGGTTGCTGATGGCCGAGTTGCCCGCTGCGGAATTCCAGACCAATTGGCTGGGGCTGCTGGCTGCCGGGCTGCTGGTGGGTTTTGGCACCCGCTACGGTTCCGGCTGCACCAGTGGTCATGGGGTCTGCGGGATCTCGCGACTGTCGCCGCGCTCCGTCGTCGCCACCTTGGCGTTCATGGCTGCTGGCTTCGCCACGGTCTTCGTGCTGCGTCATCTGCTGGGAGGTTGAACATGCGCAAGTTGACGTCATTCGCCGCCGGGCTGCTGTTCGGGATGGGGCTGCTCCTCTCCGGCATGACCAATCCGGCCAAGGTCATCGGTTTTCTCGATCTCGCCGGTGCCTGGGATCCCTCGCTGGCGCTGGTGATGGTCGGTGCCATCGCGACGGCAGTGCTGCCTTTTACCTGGGCGAAGGCGCGCACCCGTTCGCTGCTCGACGCGCCGATGCAGTTGCCGGCCAAGCGGGAGCTGGATGGTCGCCTGATCGGGGGCAGTCTGTTGTTCGGGGTGGGGTGGGGCGTCGCCGGGATCTGCCCCGGGCCATCTATCGCCATGCTGCTGGGCGGGCACTGGCAGGTCGTGGTGTTCGTGCTCGCCATGCTCGCTGGAATGCTGTTGTTCTCTGCGCTGGAACGCCGGCGCGCTTGCTGACCGGGAGGTCATTATGAAAGCCAATGTTGGAACCATTGATCGGACACTGCGCATCATCGTCGGCCTGGCGCTGATCGCCTTGAGCCTGGCCGGCGTGATCGGCGTCTGGGGCTGGATCGGCGTGCTGCCGCTGGCCACGGGTATTTTCCGTTTCTGTCCGGCTTACACGCTGCTCGGCATCAAGACGTGCAAGAGCTGCAGCGCCAAATCCTGACGTGCGCTTGAAAAAGAGGCCGACGATCATGTCGGCCTCTTCTTGTTTATCGAGGGTGCCGAGCTAGTCGAAGCTCGGCAGGCTCGGCTTGACGACGGGCTTGTGCGCGGCGGTCCAGGCATCGAAACCACCAGCGATCGATTTCACCTGCAAATAACCCATGTCCTGCAGCGCTACTGCCGCCAGGGCAGCACGTCCGCTGGTCTTGCAGTAGAGGACGATGTTCATGTCCCGCGCGGCGAGTTCCGGGGTGGCGCTCAGCTTGAATTCCAGAACGCCCCGGGGAATGTTCAGCGCACCGTTTATATGGCCTTCGCGGTATTCGTCCGCCTCGCGGACATCGATCAGCACATCCGCTGCCTGAATCGCCGCCTCGGCGTCAGCGAGCGGTATTTCCTGGATGTGGCGCCGGGCCTGTTCGACGAGTTCGTGTGCGTTCTTCATCCTGCGTTCTCCTTGATGCTGGCAAAGCGTTCACGCGGCCGTTCGAGTGCGTGAAAGGTGGTATCCGGGTCCAGTGCAAGCAGCGCCTCGTACTGGCTGATGAAAACCTGGCCGCCGAAGTGAGAGAGGAAATCGCTGTGGCGCAGTCGATCCATGACCGGTCCTTTGACTTCGGACAGATGCAGCTGGATGCCGGCGGCGTGCAGTCGTGCCGTGATGGCCTCTAGGCTCTCCAGCGCGCTGGCGTCGATGAGGTTGACGCCGGGACACATCAGCACCAGGTGTTCGGCCTGCGGATGACGGCCGATCAGCTCGGCGATGCGGTCTTCGAGAAAGCGCGCGTTGGGAAAATAGAGGCTCTCGTCGACCCGTACCGAGAGGACGCGGGGGCTCTGCACCACGGCGAAACGCTCGACGTTGCGGAAATGTTCGCTGCCCGGCAGCTGCCCCACCACGGCGATATGTGGCTGGCTGGTGCGCCAGAGAAAGAGCAACAGCGACAGGCCGACACCCAGGAGAATGCCGCTCTCCACACCAATCAGCAGCACGCCGAGCATGGTTGCCGCCATAGCGGCGGCGTCCTGTCGGGAGTAGCGCCATGTGCGCCTGAGTGCGGAGAGGTCCACCAGGCTGAGCACGGCGACGATGATCGTCGCGGCCAGCACTGCGTGAGGCAGGTTGTGGAATAGCGGAGTGAACAGCAGCACGGTAATGCCGATGCCCAGGGCGGTGAGGACGCCGGCCAGCGGCGTCTGCGCGCCGGCGTCGAAATTGACCACCGAGCGGGCGAAACCGCCGGTCACCGGAAAGCCGCCACTGAGGGCCGCGGCGACATTGGCGCCGCCGAGCGCAACCAGTTCCTGATTGGGCTCGATGCGTTCGCGACGCTTGGCTGCCAAGGTTTGCGCCACCGACACCGACTCGACGAAGCCGACCAGGCTGATCAGCACCGCCGCAGGCAACAGCTGCAGAATCAGTGCCGGCTCCAGCATTGGCAGACTCAGCGAGGGCAGTCCGCGCGGTACTTCGCCGACGACCCGCACGCCGGCATCGGCAAGCCCGAAGGCGCTGACCGCCGCGATGGCCAGTAGCAGGGCGGCGACCGGGCCGATCTTGGTCAGCGTGCCGGCAATATGCGCGCTCATGCCCAGATGCTGCAGCCAGGTGGAGAGCCGGCTGCGGACCAGATAGAGGAATAGCAGGGTGTTGCCACCGATGGCGAGCGTCGGCAGATGCGCCCCAGGCAGCGCCGTGAGCAGCGCGGCAAGCAGCTGCACGGCGTTCTCGCCGTCGATCGAGATGCCGAGGATGTGCTTGAGCTGGCCGAGGGCGATGAGAATCCCCGACGCGCTGATGAAGCCGGAAATCACCGGATGGCTGAGGAAGTTCGCCAGGAAGCCCAGGCGCAGCGCCGCCATGAGCAGCAGCACCGCGCCGGAAAGCAGCGCCAGCAACATGGCCGCTGCGGCGTATTCCGCGCTGCCCGGGGCGAACAGCGGCCCGAGAGCGGCGGCGGTCATCAGCGAAACCACCGCTACCGGGCCGACCGCCAGGGTGCGGCTGGTGCCGAACAGCGTATAGGCGATCAGTGGCAGCATGCTGGCGTACAGGCCGGTCACCGGGGGCAGGCCGGCGAGCATGGCGTAGGCCAGGCTCTGCGGGATCAGCATCAATGTCACGATCAGTGCGGCCAGACCGTCCTTCGTCGCGGCCGCGCGATCGTAGTGCCTGGCCCACGCCAGCATGGGTAGATAGCGGGCCAGGCGCTGCTTCATCCCTTCTTCTCCTGGGTGAAGTCGCAGGCGTTGCGTGCCTCGGTCGAGCGCGGTTCGAAGTCCAGATGCTTCGGTTCGGCCAGCCACTCATGCCCCTTGAGCATCATGTCGAAGTAGATCGAGGGCATCCATTGCGTCTTCAGCTTCCAGGCCAGCCGCCGCGGCACCTTCGGGTCGAGAGGGAAGGTCGGCAGCAGCTTTCCGCCGTAGCCGAACTCGGCGAGGATCACCTTTCCGTACTCGACGGTCAGCGGGCAGGAACCGTAGCCGTCGTAGAGCGCCCGCGGGCCGCTGCCCTTGAGTACGCTCAACACGTTCTCGGCGACCACCGGTGCCTGCTTGCGGACCGCCGCGGCGGTCTTCGCGTTGGGCGCGGAGCAGACGTCGCCAAGGCTGAAGATATTGCCGAAGCGCGGATGCCGCAGCGTCTCGTGCTCGGCCTCGAACCAGCCGTCGGCGTTGGCCAGGGCGCTGTGGCGGATGAAGTCCGGTGCGTGCTGCGGCGGCACCAGGTGCAGCAGATCGAAGTCCCGCTCCACCGTGCTGTGCTGTCCGGCGCCGTCGGTGACCTTGAACCAGGCCTTGTGCGCGGGCCCGTCCACCGCCACCAGGGAGTGGTTGAAGTTCAGTCGGGCACCGTAACGTTCGACGTACTGCATCAGCGCGGGTACGAAGTCGGCAACGCCGAACAGCACTGCACCGGCCGAGCAGAAGTCGACCTCGATATCCTTCAGTACGCCGTGCTGGCGCCAGTGATCGCAGGACAGGTACATGGCCTTCTGCGGTGCGCCGGCACACTTGATCGGCATGGGTGGCTGGGTGAACAGCGCCTTGCCGCCGCGCAGGTTCTGCACCAGCTGCCAGGTGTAGGGTGCGAGCTCGAAGGCGTAGTTGGAGGTCACGCCGAACTTGCCGAGGCTGTCGCGGGCGCCTTCGATGGCGTCCCAGTCGAGGCTCAGGCCCGGGCAGACCACCAGGGCACGATAGCCGATGCGGCTGCCGTCCTCGAGGACCACCTGCTGGTGCTCGGGTTCGAAGGCCTCTGCGGCTGCGCGAATCCACTGTGCCCTGGACGGAATGCAGCGGCTCATCGCGCGCTCGGTATTGGCACGGTCGAACACGCCGGCCCCCACCAGCGTCCAGCCGGGCTGGTAGTAGTGCTGGTCACGCGGTTCGATGAGGGCGATGCGCAGTTCGGGGTCGCGCTTGAGCAGGCTGGCAGTCACTGCGCAGCCGGCCGCGCCAGCGCCGATCACCAGAACGTCGTAACGCGGTGTGGCGGCAAAGGTCGAGGCGGCCGGAAGCGGCTGGTCGATGATCGACTGCCAGTACTGCTGCATGCGCGGCAGCAGGCCGCTGAGGTCGTAGCTTGCCTGCTGGGCAGTTTGCAGCAGCACCTGTGGGTCGAGATGGTGTGCCTCGGCCAGCGCCCAGAGTGAGGCCGAACGGGTACCGGTGCGGCAGAAGGCCAAGGCCGGGCCCTTGATCCGTTCCAGCAGTTCTCGGAAGGCCGCAACGTCAGCTTCGGTGATCTGTCCGGATACCACCGGGAGATGGTGATACTCCAGGCCGGACGCCTCGGCAGCGGCGCGCATGGCCTCGCTCGACGGCTGGCCCTCGCCCTCATTGTCCGGACGGTTGTTGATGACGCAGCGGAAGCCATTGCTGGCCAGCAGTGCCATGTCGGCCGGTTGCAGCTGGGCCGCGACGGAGAGAAAAGGGGTCAGTCGTTTTATTGTTTGCATGTCGACGTCCTCCGCATTCGGGGGTTACAGCACGTCCAGGGGAATCTTCAGGTAGCGCGTCCCGTTGCTTTCGGGCTCGGGCAGTTCGCCGCCGCGCATGTTGATCTGCACCGACGGCAGGATCAGGGTGGGCATGCCCAGCGTGGCATCGCGTGCGGTGCGCATGGCGACGAACTGCTCCTCGCTGATACCGCTGTGGATATGCACGTTGTGCTCGCGCTCGGCGGCGATGGTGGTCTCGTAGAGAAACTCCTCGCGCCCGGGCGCCTTGTAGTCATGGCACATGAACACCCGGGTCTCGCCTGGCAGGGCGAACAGCTTCTGGATCGACTGGTACAGGGTGCGCGCGTCGCCGCCGGGAAAATCGCAGCGGGCGGTGCCGTAGTCGGGCATGAACAGGGTGTCACCGACGAAGGCGGCGTCACCGATGACGTAGGTCATGCAGGCCGGGGTGTGGCCCGGGGTGTGGAGGGCGCGGGCCTGCACGTTGCCGACCTGGAAGCGGTCGCCGTCGTGGAACAGGTGATCGAACTGACGGCCATCGGTGGCGAACCCGCTGCCTGCGTTGAACAGCTTGCCGAAGGTGTCCTGCACCACGGTGATGCGATCACCGATCGCCAGTTTGCCGCCCAGGTGCTGCTTGAGATAGGGCGCCGCGCTCAGATGGTCGGCGTGCACATGGGTTTCCAGCAGCCACTGCACCCGCAGGTCCTGGTTGCGCACGTAGTCGACCAGGCGCTGCGCGCTTGCATGGGAGGTGCGGCCGGATGCCGGGTCGTAGTCCAGCACCGAGTCGATCACCGCACACTGGCGCGTTTCCGGGTCGCTGACCACGTAGCTGTAGGTAAAGGTCGCGGGATCGAAGAAGGCTTCGACGTGGACATTCATGGCGCGGGGCTCCTCTTCAGATTAATACCGGTGGGGGTATCTGTCCGGAGAGATCTTAGCCCTGAATTAGGTTATATGCTTAGATTTATTGGTTATTAGTGAAAGCCGCGAAATTCGTCCGGACGACCCGGCACAACGGCTCGCTGAGGCTGCCGCTGAGTTCAGCTTGCAAGCGGGTTGGCGGCATCGCTGACGATGCGGCCGTCGACCAGCTGGATGGTGCGCTCGCAGTCTGCGGCGAGTCGCGGATCGTGAGTGACAACCAGGATGGCGCAGCCGAACTGGGCGTTCAGGCGGTGGAACAGCTCGAACACGCTTTGCGCGGTGCGTGTATCGAGATTGCCGGTCGGCTCGTCTGCCAGCAGCAGCGGTGGACGGGTCACCAGCGCACGGGCAATGGCGACCCGCTGCTGCTGGCCACCAGAGATCTGCGTGGGTTTCTTGTCGGCGAATGGGCCGAGGCCGACCTCCTCGAGCAGGGCGCGCGCCAGGTCGGTCTCCGCCCGGGAGGGCTTGCCGTGGCGGATCATCAGCGGCATCAGCACGTTCTCCAGCACGCTGAACGCAGAGATCAGGTGATGGAACTGAAACACGAAGCCGATCGCCTGATTGCGCAGCTGCGTGCGCGCTTCGTCGTCGCTGTCGCGTGTCGCCTGGCCGAGTACATACAGCTCGCCGGAGCTGGGCGTATCCAGCAGGCCGATCAGGTTCAGCAGAGTGCTCTTGCCGGAGCCGGACGGGCCGACCAGCGCGGCCAGCTCGCCGCGCCGAAGCTGCAGGTCGATGCCGTGCAGCACTTCGGTCTCCAGGGGTGTGCCAATGTTGAAGGCCTTGCGCACCTGTTCCAGGCGCAGGACTTCCTCGGCAGGGGCCATTGGTGCGCGTTCACACATAGCGGATCGCCACCGCCGGGTCGTAACGCGCCGCACGTCGCGCGGGCATCGCCGCCGCCAGCACGCCGGTGACCGTCGCCACCAGCATGGCCAGCGGCACCAGCGTGGGGTCGACCGGAATGATGAACAGCCGCGGGCCGAACAGGTTGAACACCTGCACCAGTCCCCAGCCGACCAGCCCGCCGCAGGCCGAGCCGAGCAGCCCGAGCAGCCCGCCCTGCAGCAGGAATACGCGCAGGATCTGCCCGCGCGGGCTGCCCATGGCGCGCAGGATGCCGATCTCACGGGTACGCTGGACCACACTCACGGCCAGTACGCTGGCGATGCCGAAGGCCACCGAGATGCCGACGAACACACGGATCATCTCGGTGGTCATGCTTTGCGAGCTGAGCGCGTTGAGCAGCTGGCCGTTGGTTTCCATCCAGCTTTCGGCGCGTAACCCGGTCAGGCGCGCCAGGCGCCTGGCAACTTCGTCGGCCTGGAAGATTTCGGCGACCGTGGTATCGATCACTGTCACGCCGCCGGGCAGGTCGAGCAGCGTTTGCGCCTGCTTGAGGTCGAGATAGACGTAGCGCGTGTCCAACTCGCGCACGCCCAGCTCGAAGATGCCGGCGATGTCGACGACCGCTTCGCGGCCTTCGCCGGCATCCAGGCGCAGCTTGTCGCCGATGCCCAGGCCGAGGTCGCGGGCCAGCTCCTTGCCGATCACTGCGTTGCCCGCACCCACCAGGAAGCGGCCGGCGATCAGGTCGTCGGCCAGCGGGATGATGCGCTGATAACGCGGTGGATCGATGCCCAGCAGCGCCACGGACGCGCGGGCGACGCCGCGCCGGGCGATGGCCGGGCCGCTGATCACCGGCGACACCGCGAGAATCTGCGCGTCCTGGTCGAGGACGTCACGCACGTCCTGCCAGTTGATGATCGAACGCAGACGCTGGGCGCGCGGGCTTTCCAATACCAGCGACCAACTGTCGGCGGCGGCTGGAAGCGTGCGGTTGACCTCGTCCGGGGGCAGGATGCGGATGTGGGCCTGGGTGCCGAGAGTTCGTTGGATGACGTTGGCCTGCAAGCCGGTGATCAGGGCGGTAATGAAGACGATCACCGCCGAACCGACGGCGATGCCGAAGGTGATCAGCAGTGTCTGCATGCGGTTGTCCAGCAGGAAGCGCAGGGCGATCTTCCATTCGGTCCACAGCGAATCGGCCAGGCGCATGCGCTCAGTCCTGGCTGCCGCTGGGGATGGGTTGTACGCGCGGCCGCACGCGCTGGCCTTCTTCGGCGTCGCCGATCAGCACCAGATCGCCGGCCGCCAGCCCCTCGCTGATCTCGCTGAGCGCCGTGCCCAGCATTCCCAGTCGCACACCGACGCGCTCGACCACGCCATCACGCACCCGTAGCACCTGGGCACGCGTCCCGTCGCGGGCGCGCAGTGCATCATTGGGCAGCACCAGTGCCTGCTCGCGCCGGCCTGTCTCGATGTTCACCGACACCGTCATGCCCTGGCGGAGAAAGGCGGCCGGCTCCTGCAGGTCCAGATGGACGTCGATGGTGCCGCGCGCCGTATCCACGCTCGGTGCGATGAAGCTCACCTTCGCCGTCAGCACGCGGTCCGGATAGGCGTCGGCGATGATCCGGGCGCTCTGCCCGTGCTCGATCGGTGCCAGGCTCTTCTCGTCGAGGGGCAAGAGGATTTCGCTGCTGCCGGAGCGGGCAATGGTCAGCAGTGTGCGGCCCGGCTGAACCAGGTCGCCCGGCTCGACGTCGCGCGACTGCACGACGCCGTCGACCTGGGCGTGAATACGGGTTCGTGCCAGGTTCGCACGGGCGACCTCCAGACGCTGCCGCAGGACCTGTTCCTCGCTGCCACCTTCGGCCAGCGCTGTGGCGGCGAAGCGGGCGCGATCACGCACCTCGCGTGCGGTCAGCTCCGCGCGGCGCGCCTGCTCCAGCGGCTCGGAAGCCAGCAGCTTGCGCTCGAACAGCGTTCCGCGGCGCTGCAGTTCGCGGCTGGCCTGTTCCAGATTGTGTTGTGCCTCGCGCAGAGTGGCCTGCGCCTGCGGTCGGGTGGAATCGATGAGCTGCTGCAGCGCCGCTTCGGCCTCGCGCAGGCGCGCGCGCTGTTCGTCGTCGCGCAGTTCCAGCAGCAGATCGCCGGCGTTCACCGCGTCGCCTTCCCGCACATGGCGTGCAGCAACCACGCCGGTGATTTCGCTGCCGACCTGCGCCAGCGACTGGCTGTCCACTTCACCACTGGCCACCACGCGCTGCACCAGTGGGCGAGCTTCCAGGCGGTAGGCCGGCAGTTCCGGGCCCTGCAGCTGACGCCAGATCAGCCAGCCGCCAATCGCCAGTAGCGCAATGGCCAGGATAACTAGACGGCGGATGGATCTTACGGCAGGCACGACGGACCACTCCCTGATACGGCCCGTGACGGCCATCGAAACGGTGCAAGCTTACGGACATCCTCGGCGTGCTTACAACGCGCGCTGCAAGCGACACGATGCCCTGCGCCTATCGTAACCATAGCCTCTGGCATGGGGCAGGGCGGAGTACACTGGGGGCACCCGCATCGAGGATCCCGAATATCATGGCGTCCACCGTCCAGAGCCCTGCTGCCACCCTGCGTTCCGCCTGGCTTGCGCAAGCCCAGGCCAATCCCTGGATCACCATCGGCCTGGCCGCAACGGCAGTCGCCGTCCTGCTGCTGTTGCTGGCCGGAGCGGTCAATGCATTCCAGAGCAGCGCGGCCAGCAACGTTCGCTACGCATTGCTGGGCGGCAGTGCCGGGTTTGTTGCGACGGCGGTCGGCGCCTTTCTGGCGATCGGGTTGCGCGACATTTCCACCCGCACCCAGGACAGCATGCTCGGCTTCGCCGCCGGCATGATGCTCGCGGCGAGTGCCTTTTCGCTGATTCTGCCGGGGCTCGCAGCGGGCCGTGAGCTGTTCGGCAACGGTCCGGCCGCCGCCGCGACCGTTGTGGCCGGTCTCGGTCTGGGCGTGCTGCTGATGCTGGGGCTGGACTACTTCACGCCCCACGAGCACGAGAGCACCGGGCCGTGTGGGCCTGAATGCGAACGTCTGAACCGGGTCTGGCTGTTCGTGCTCGCCATTGCGCTGCACAACATTCCCGAAGGCATGGCCATCGGCGTCAGCTTCGCCAACGGCGACATGAGCGTTGGTCTGCCGCTGACCACCGCCATATCCATCCAGGACATTCCCGAAGGCCTCGCGGTGGCCCTGGCACTGCGCACCACCGGGCTGTCGGCGCTGGCGTCGGTGCTGGTCGCCGCGGCGTCCGGGTTGATGGAACCGATCGGGGCACTGGTGGGCATCGGCATGTCCAGCGGTTTCGCCATCGCCTATCCCGTCAGCCTGGGCCTGGCCGCCGGCGCAATGATCTTCGTGGTATCCCACGAGGTGATTCCCGAGACTCACCGCAACGGCCATCAGACCCCGGCGACGCTCGGCCTGATGGTTGGCTTCGCGGTCATGATGTTCCTGGATACCGCGTTGGGCTGATGCCTCAGGGTTTGTCCGGCTCGGTCTGCATCACCAGCTCGACGCGGCGGTTGCTGGCGCGTCCGCGCTCGTCAGCATTGTCGGCGAGCGGTCGGGTGTCGGCGTAGCCGGTGGCACTCAGGCGCGTCGCTTCGATGCCTGCCAGCTGCAGGTAGCGCACCACGCTGCTGGCGCGGCTGGCGGAAAGCTCCCAGTTGGAAGGAAAGCGCTCGGTCTGGATCGGCAGGTTGTCGGTATGCCCTTCAACGACGATGCGAAAGGCGTTCGCCGCCAGCGTCGGCACCAACCGGTCGATCACTTCCAGCCCAGCGTCCTCCAGTTCGGCTCGTCCGGAGCCGAAGAGTATCTCGCTGCTGATGCGGAAGCTGATGCTGCCTTCGTTGACGATGACCTGGATGTCATCGCCCAGCGCCATGCCTGGTGTCGTCGGCATGCTCTCTTGCGGGTCATCCGGTTGCGCATCGGCGGCGGGCGTCGGCACCGGTCCGATCGATGGAATCGGTGCGGCGGGAGCCGGCAGCGCCACGCCCAGTTCGCCTGCCGCGAGCATGGCCGAGGCGGCGGGGTCGTTCTGCTCGCCGTCGCCCCTGCCGGCCAGCGCGAGCATGATCACCAGCATCACCAGCAGCAGCGTCAGCATATCCAGATAGGTGATCAGCCATGCTTCCTGCTCTTCTTCCCGCTGCGGCTCGATATGCCAGCGGGAGAAGCGGCTGCCCTGGGATGCTTGCCCGTTCACCGTCAGTCTTCCTGCGGTCTGACGCGCGGCGCCGCAGGCGTACCGTCGCGGATTTCATCGTCGTGGTGGGCGATGAACGATTTCAGCGTCTCGCGCATGTACGCCGGGCTGCGGCGGTTGCACATCATCGAAATGCCTTGCATCACCAGGTTCATCAGGGCGACCCGCTGCTCGGTACGCCGCTCCAGCTTCACCGCCACCGGCTTGAGAATGAGATTGGCCAGCAGCACACCGTAGAAGGTGGTCATCAGCGCAACGGCCAGGCTGCGACCGATCAGATCCATGTCGCCGCTGCCGAGCATGAACATCAGGTTGATCAGGCCCACCAGCGTGCCGATCATGCCGAACGCTGGCGCGTAGCTGGCCATCGCGCGGAACAGCTGCGCCTCGGCGTTCTCCCGTGCACGTAGCCGGGCGATCCGCCATTGCAGCACCTCCAGAATGTCCTCCTCCGGGGTGTTGTCGATCACCAGCTGCACGCCGGTACGCAGGAAGGGATTGCTAACCTGCTCGACAGCCTTTTCCACCGCGGGCAGATCGCCGCTGATCCACAGCCGCGAAATCTGCACCAGCTCGTCGAGATCCTGACGGGTGTACAGTCGCTCATTGCGCAGCACGGTCCAGAGCAAACCGAATACCCGAGTGACTTCGCGCAACGGATAACTGATGAAGGTGGCAGCCAGAGTGCCGACCAGCACGATGCCGAGGCTGGGCAGGTCGATGAAGAGCGCCGGTTCCTTGGCCGCGAAAAGCAGGACGACCGCCAGCAGGCCGATGCTCGCGACGATGCCGATCAGGGTGGAGGGGTTCATCGGGGCTCCGCTGAGAGGGTTGTTGCAGAAAACGCGGGATGATAACAGCGGGCCCGGGGGCAGGGCTGACCTGGATCAGGACCGGGTCAGCCATCCATCGTCAGAGGTTTTCCAGCAGCCGCCGGGCGGCTTCCTGGCCGCTGAGCCAGGCGCCTTCCACCCGGCCGGACAGGCACCAGTCGCCACAGGCATACAGACCCAGGCCGGCGTCGGCCAGGGCAGTCCATTCGTGGGCCTGTGCCGGGCGGGCATACAGCCAGCGGTGCGCCAGGGTGAACTCGGGGGCTGGTACAACGCAGTCGATCAACTCCGCGAAGGCGCCGTGCAGACGCTCGATCACCGCCTCCTTCGACAGATCCAGATGCTGACGGCTCCAGCTGCTGGTGGCGTGCAGTACCCAGGTGTCCAGCGCGCCATCGCGCCCCGGCTTGCTGCGATTGCGCGCGATCCAGTCCAGGGCGTCATCCTGGACGAAGCAGCCTTCCAGCGCCGTGCCCAGCGGCGTGGCGAAGCCCAGGGCGACGGCCCAGGTCGGCTCCATGGCAACGCTGGCGGCGACCGCCGCGAGTTTCGGCGCGCCAGAGAGCAGCGCGGCGGCCTGCGGCGCCGGCAGGGCGATGACGACATGGCTGAAGGGCCCATGGCTGGCGCCGGTGGCGTCCACCAGCGTCCAGTACTGTTCGCCACGGAACACTTCGGTGATGCGACAGCTGAAGGTGACCGGCATTTCGCCGAGCAACCCGCGGGTGATCGCGCTCATGGTCGGGGTGCCGACCCAGCGCAGCTGCTCGTCGGCAGAGGGGCTCAGCTGCCCGTCGCGGGACTGGAACAGGGTGGGCGTCCACTGATCCACCCAGCCCCCGGCCTGCCACTGGCGCACGGTTTCGGCGAAACGGCGGTCACGTGCCGTGAAGTACTGTGCGCCGAGGTCGAGTGAGCCGGCGTCGCTGCGCTTGCTGGCCATGCGTCCGCCGCTGCCGCGGCTCTTGTCAAAAAGGTGTACGGCCTGCCCGGCATCGTGAAGCGTGCGGGCGGCGGAAAGTCCTGCGATTCCGGTTCCGATGATGGCGATTGGAGCCTTGCTCATGATTACCTCGTGTGCTGTTGCCATCAGCCGCACAGGCGAAGCGCCGCGCAGCACGTTTTCATGACAAGCGTTCGATCGCTTGAGCCTGCTCATCCTCGAACAGACATCGTCCTTTGGCTAGAGGCTTTCGACGCAATGCGACATCCCGGTCGCCGGTTTCGGCAGTTGCTGACCAGCGGTCGGTGCCGCGACCTGTTCAGCGCGATTCCGACCAGGCTCAGTCTGTGGTTGTAAGTTGCTGATAAGCCGGTACAATGGCGCCGCTCGCCGCCAGGCGGGTTTCGTTATGGTGGGCCCTGCCGGTCCCCTCGCAACGATCAGCCGTGAACCCGGTCAGGCCCGGAAGGGAGCAGCCGCAGCGGTGACATTGTGTGCCGGGGTGTGGCTGGTAGGGTTCACCTCCATAACGACCTTCTCGCGTCCCCCCTTTCTTGATTCACGACGGCCGGTTGTCCGTGGCCTGAGCGTGCGCGCCTGTCCTGTCCCTTCGATCGTTAGCCACGCGGTTCTTCACCCCGGATCGGCTCATGTATCCTGCGCGGCATTTTCAACGGCGCCGTCGCCGTTAACGGTTCAAGGAGCATGCTTTGTCGGTCAGGGCGAGTTGGGACATTTTCTGCGCGGTCGTGGATAACTTCGGTGACATTGGCGTCACCTGGCGCCTGGCCCGTCAGCTGGCTGCCGAGCACGGCCAGCAGGTGCGGCTGTGGGTGGACGATCTGGATACCTTCGCCCGGCTGTGTCCGGCGGCCAGTGCGCAGGCTGATCAACAGATGCACGAAGGCGTCGATGTCCGCCGCTGGTCCAGCCAGTGGCCGGGTGCCGAGCCGGCCGATGTCGTCATCGAGGCGTTCGCCTGCAACCTGCCGCAGGCCTATATCAACGCCATGGCCGCGAGCGGGCGGCGTATCCTCTGGCTGAATCTCGAATACCTCAGCGCCGAGGACTGGATCGTCGGATGCCATGCGTTGCCGTCCTTGCAGCCCAACGGTGTACAGAAGTACTTCTTCTTTCCCGGCTTCGAGGCCGAGACCGGTGGCCTCATCCGCGAGGCGGACCTGATGCTGCGCCGCGCCAGCTTTCAGGGCGATCCTGAGCGGCAGGCCGGTTTTCTCGCGACGCTGGGCGTGGTGCGCCAGCCGGAGGCGCGTCTGCTGTCGCTGTTCGCCTACGAGAACACAGCCGTTGCTGGCTGGCTGGACGTGCTTGCCGCCGATTCCCGCGTCAATCAGCTGCTGGTGCCAGAGGGGCGGGTGCTGGGCGATGTCGCGGCCTGGCTGGGTGTTGCGACGCTCGAGCCGGGGGCCTGCCACCAGCGCGGTAGCCTGCAGATCTCCATCGTGCCGTTCATGACGCAGGACGAGTACGACCTGCTGCTGTGGAGCTGCGACTTCAACGCGGTGCGCGGCGAGGAGTCGTTCATCCGTGCCCAGTGGGCGGGGCGTCCGCTGGTGTGGCACATCTATCCGCAGGAGGACGACGCGCACTGGGACAAGCTCAATGCATTTCTCGAGCTCTACTCGCAGGGGCTATCGCCTGCTGCCGCTTCGGCGCTGCGAGAGTTCTGGCATGCGTGGAACGCGGGAACGGGCGCCGAGCAGGCGTGGACCGGATTGCTGGGCCAATACCCGACGCTACTGGAGCACGCCGAAACCTGGACCCACGCGCAGGTCGCCAATGGCGATCTGGCCGGAAAGCTGGTGTTTTTTTACACAGATTGGCTATGATACGCGGCCTGTTTTTTTGTCTCTAATTCCCTTCGGATATTTCGTATGAAAACCGCACAAGAGTTCCGTGCCGGCCAGGTGGCCATCATCAACGGCGCACCCTGGGTCATCCAGAAAGCCGAGTTCAACAAGTCCGGCCGCAACAGTGCCGTGGTCAAGATGAAGCTGAAGAACCTGCTCAACGGTTCGGCTACCGAGACCGTCTACAAGGCTGACGACAAGCTGGAGCCGGTCATTCTCGAGCGCAAGGAAGTGACCTACTCCTACTTCGCCGACCCGCTGTACGTCTTCATGGACAACGAGTTCAACCAGTACGAAATCGAAAAAGACGACCTGGAAGGCGTGATGACCTTCATCGAAGACGGCATGACCGACGTCTGCGAAGCGGTCTTCTACAACGACAAGGTGATCTCCGTCGAACTGCCGACCACCATCGTTCGCGAAATCGCCTACACCGAGCCGTCCGTACGTGGCGACACTTCCGGCAAGGTCATGAAGACCGCCCGCCTGAAGAACGGTGCCGAGCTGCAGGTTTCCGCTTTCTGTGAAATCGGCGACTCGATCGAGATCGATACCCGTACCGGCGAGTACAAGTCCCGCGTCAAGGCCTGATCCTCGGCCTGCGGTGGACAGAAAAAAGCCCAGCTCGATGCTGGGCTTTTTCGTTTCTGTGTGCGTGTCAGCTCGCCCATATCCAGCCGACCAGGCCGTAGCAGAGCAGGGAAACCAGCAGCACACCGAACAGGTTGAGCACGAAGCCGGCCTTGATCATCGCCTGGATCGGCAACTGTCCCGTGCCGAATACGATGGCGTTGGGTGGTGTCGCGACCGGCATCATGAAGGCGCAGCTGGCAGCGACCGCGGCCGGAATCGCCAGCATTTCCGGGGACAGCCCCTGGGCCACGGCGAGCGCACCGAGCAATGGCAGGAAGGCCGCTGCAGTCGCGGTATTGGAGGTGATTTCGGTGAGGAAGATGATCACCGTCACCACCAGCGCGATCATCGCCAGCAGGGGCAGGGCATCGAAGGCGCCGAGGCTGCTGGCGATCCATTCGGCCAGCCCGGACGCACCGATGACGCCGGCCAGCGAGAGGCCGCCGCCGAACAGCAGCAGCACGCCCCATGGCGCCTTGTTGGCCTGTTCCCAATCCATCAGAAACACCCGTTTGTGCAGGTCCACTGGAATCAGGAACAGTGCGATCGCTGCGGCCATGGCAATGCTGGTGTCGTTCACGCCGTCGACATAGTCGGCCAGCAGTGGCTGGAAGATCCAGGCCGCCGCTGCCAGCACGAACACCACGGCGACCATTTTTTCGGCACGCGACATCGGCCCGAGGGCGGCCATTTCCTTTTCGAGCAGACCACGGCTGTCGCCCCCCGCCAGGCGAAAACCGCCGCGGGTGAGCGACCACCAGATGAAGACCAGCATGCCGATGCTCAGCGGCAGGCCCAGCAGCATCCACTGGCCGAAGCCGATCTGGACGTCGTAGTTCTCCCGCATGAACGCCGCCAGCAGGGCATTGGGCGGGGTGCCGATGAGCGTGGCGATGCCGCCGACACTGGCCGAATAGGCGATGCCCAGTAGCAGCGCCACGGCGAACCGCGCGCCTTCCTTTTCCTCGCTGCCGGCGATCAGCAGGCCGATGACCGACAGGCCGATGGGCAGCATCATGATGCTGGTCGCCGTATTGCTCACCCACATGCTGATGAACGCCGTGGCGATCATGAAGCCGGCGATCTGCCGGCTCGGCTGGTTACCCACCGCCAGCAGCGTCGCCAGGGCGATGCGTTTGTGCAGGTTCCAGCGCTGCATCGCCAGGCCGAGCAGAAAACCGCCGAGGAAGAGAAAGATGGTCGGGTTGGCGTAGGGCGCGGTGGCCTTGGCCAGGGTATCGATGTCGAGCAGGGGTATCAGCAGAATCGGCAACAGCGAGGTCGCCGGGATCGGTATCGCCTCGGTCGACCACCAGACCGCCATCAGCGCGGCCAGGCCCACGGTCAGCCAGGCCTTTTCCGAAAGGCCGCCGGGTGGGTCGGTCAGGATGCAGGCCAGCAACAGCAGTGGGCCCAGGATCAGGCCGATCCACGCGGCCAGTACGGCGCCCCGGCTTTGAGATGATTCCGCCATTTTCGTCCTCTTCGAAACTGCGCTATCGAAAGCGGGGCCGTGTGGACTGAACCCGCGCGGCCCCTACTTAGGCGGACAGGGCCGGCGGGGTTTCGTTTCGTGCGCGCGGGCGGTGCTGCCCGCGCAGAGGGGCCGAGAGGCTCAGTCCGGTCGGACCTGCTTCAGGGTTTCGGCGATCATGAAGGCCATTTCCAGCGACTGGTCGGCGTTCAGGCGCGGGTCGCAATGGGTGTGGTAGCGATCGCAGAGGCCGGCCTCGGTGATCGGGCGCGAGCCACCGATGCACTCGGTGACGTTCTGCCCGGTCATCTCGATATGGATGCCCCCCGGATAACTGCCTTCGGCGCGGTGCACGTCGAAGAACTGGCGGACTTCGGCGAGTACGCGCTCGAAGTCGCGCGTCTTGTAGCCGCTGGATGCCTTCATGGTGTTGCCATGCATCGGGTCGGAACTCCACAAGACCTGGCGTCCCTCGTTCTGCACCGCGCGCACCAGGCGTGGCAGGCCGGCTTCCACCTTGTCGGCACCCATGCGCACGATCAGGTTCAGGCGGCCGGGGTCGTTCTGCGGATTGAGGATGTCGATCAGGCGAATCAGCTCATCCGTATCCATGCTGGGGCCGACCTTCACCCCGATGGGGTTGCCGACGCCGCGCAGGAACTCGACGTGAGCGCCGTCCAGCTGACGGGTGCGATCACCGATCCACAGCAGGTGCGCGGAACAGTCGTACCAGCCACCGCTGAGGCTGTCCTGGCGCACGAAGGCCTGCTCGTAGTTGAGCAGCAGTGCTTCATGGGCGGTGAAGAAGCTGGTTTCGCGCAGCTGCGGCGCGCCGTCCAGGCCGCAGGCACGCATGAACTTCAGTGTTTCGTCGATGCGCGCGCCGAGCTGGTGATACTTCTCGGCCAGCAGCGAGTTGGCGATGAAATCGAGGTTCCACTGGTGCACCTGATGCAAGTCGGCGAAACCGCCCTGGGCGAAGGCACGCAGCAGGTTCAGGCTGGCAGTGGACTGGTGGTAGGCCTGCAGCAGGCGCTCCGGATCGGGTACACGGCTCTTGGCGTTGAAGTCGATGCCATTGACGATGTCGCCGCGGTACGCCGGCAGCGTAACGCCGTCGATGGTTTCATCACCTGCCGAGCGTGGCTTGGCGAACTGACCGGCCATGCGTCCGACCTTCACCACCGGGCAGCCGGCAGCGAAGGTCATGACGATTGCCATCTGCAGCAGCACTTTGAAGGTGTCGCGAATCTTGGTCGCCGAGAATTCGGCGAAGCTCTCGGCGCAGTCGCCGCCCTGCAGCAGGAACGCGCGCCCGCGCGTGACCTCGGCGAACTGCCGCCTGAGCTCCCGCGCCTCGCCGGCGAAGACCAACGGCGGCAACCCGGCGAGCGTGCGCTCGACGCGCTTGAGGTGCTCGGCATCCGGATATTCGGGTTGCTGCTGAATCGGCTTGTTTCTCCAGCTGTCGGGGCTCCAGGCGTGGCTCATGGTCATTCCAGATCGAAAGATGAATGGCGCGAGTTTACCTGATGCATCCGGCGCCCGGAGATAGCGATGGCCTATGGGCCTGCGTAAGATGCGCCTTCGCTGGCACATAGCGGCCATAGACTTTGCGGGAGCTAGCAGATGGAAAAAGAGGAACGGTTGCTCGCTGAAGTGCGCGATGCGTTCGGGCTCATCCGTGTGCTCGAGGTCGGTGACTACCGCTTTCTCGAATTCGGCGCGGCAGTCGAGCAGAGCTGCGTGTTCATCGCCGATCCCGCCTGGCTCGAATATGACTACACCCGTGCCATGCTGCTGGGCGGGCTCTGCCATCCACAGCCGGAAACCGCGCTGTTTCTCGGCCTGGGAGCGGGCAATCTGACCCAGGCCTGCCTCAAGTTCCTGCCGCTGGAGGACGTCGAGGTCATCGAGCTGCGCCCGGCGGTGCCGGAGCTGGCCATGCAATACCTGGGTTTGCAGAACGATCCGCGATTGTACATCCGCATCGGAGATGCGACCGAGCTGCTGGAAACCGCCGAAACGGCTGATTTGATATTTGTCGACCTCTACAACGACGCTGGGCCGGCCGCGGCGCATCTGGCCTGGTCATTTCTCAAACGCTGCCAGGCAAAGCTCAACCCGGGCGGGTGGCTCGTCATCAACCAATGGGGCACCGACGACGACCGGCCGCTGGGAGCTGCCCTTTTGCGTGGCCTGTATCACCGGCACTACTGGGAATGCCCGGTGAAGGAGGGCAACGTGGTGGTGCTGGTGCCGGCCGATCTGGAACAGCAGCTGGATTTGGCGGGCCTGCGATCGCGTGCCGAAACGTTGGCACCTCGTCTGGGCTATTCGCTGGGTTCACTGATCGGCGCGCTGCGCCCAGCCAGTTGAGGGCAAGCGTGCGCCATGCTGGTGCACGGCGATGCACCGGCCAATTCACCAGGTCTCTAATTTGGTGCGCTTATGTCGGCATACCGCCGAGGACCTGCCCGCGGCGTTTCGACGCACCCGCTACGCAGAGCGCTTTCCGATGCGGGGCGCCGTTCACCGGTCTAGCAGCTTATGAGGCGAACATGAGCGGTCCTGGTGCACAGGGGAGCCTGTGCTCGCAGCCGTGGCCTGATCGCTTGCTGGTCTGCTAATTGCAATTGGCCATTATGTCTTTCCGATCATCAAGGACTGCCCGGTGACCCAGCTTCAAAGCCTCCAAATGCAACTTTCCCCTAGTGAACGTCACTGGCTGCCCTGGCTGGGACGCACCGGCAAGCTGTCGATGGGCTGGTCCTGCTGGTTGAACCGTGGTGTGTATCCCGCCATCGAGCAGGTGTTCGAAGGCGTTGCGCAGTCCCGGGTGCGCATCCTGCAGAACTGGGTGAGCGCTCACTGGGACCATCTGGCGGACCTGGCCGCGAGCCTGGGCGAAGGGCTGGCTCATGTGGATATCGACCTGCTGGAAAAGAAGCGTGCCCAGCTCCCCGACCTGTCCGAGCTGTTCGTCATCGACCCGCAAGGGCGGGTACTGGCGTCCACGTGCGCCGCGCACGTCGGTCAGCAGGATTTGGATGCGCAGGCCGTTGCGCGGGGGCTGCACGAGCCGTTCTTGCATGGCCCTTATCGCGATCCGCTGACCGAGCGCCTGGGGGCGAGCACATCACGCTTCCACGACGCGGTTACGCTGATGTTCTATCAGCCCGTGCACGCCGCCGGTAAACGCCTCGGCTGTCTCTGCGCGCGAGTGCCGAACGATGTGCTGGGGGATCTGATCCAGCGCGAAGCCGGGCATGTCTATCCCGAGTCCGGCGACAACTATCTGTTCATGGTCGACTCGCGCTTCGACAGCAGCATCCAACCCGGTACTGCCCTGTCGCGCTCGCGCTTCGAGGACGCCACCTTCAGCCACGGTGAGAACCTGAAAAGCGGCGTGCACACTCGCTGGGGCACGGTCCGTGTACAGCAGCACACCGAGCTGGAACTGCGCTTCACCGATCCGGCCACCGGCCAGCTGCACCCCGGTGTGCGGGAAACCATCGCCAGGGGTTCGAACCTGTTCGTCACCTATCCCGGCTATTCCGATTACCGCCACATTCCGGTGATCGGCAAGGGCGTCACCTTCCAGCTACCGGGCTCCCCGGATCGCTGGGGCATGATGTGCGAGGCCGATCTGGAAGAGGTCTATCGCCGGCGTTCGCTGAGCGTTGGCCTTATGAAGACGTACCTGCTCACAGTAATCACGCTGTTCGTCACGGGCAGCCTGCTGCAGGCCTTCAGCGGGCTGTCCGAGACGGCGCTCTACCTGCTCAACGGCGTGCTGCTCGTGCTCGGCGCCTGGGCGTTCGCCTCATTCGGGCCGCGCCGGCTGGCGGCGCGCATGCAGGCGATGACCGAGGTGATCCGCACCCTGGCCGAGGGCGAGGGCAATCTGCGTCAGCGCGTCGACAGCAGCGCCATGCCGCGCGACGAGAGCGGCGACATGGCGTGCTGGATCAACAGCTTCATCGACAGCCTGGATGGCGTGGTCGGTCAGGTGATCCAGGTGTCGAAACACGTGCGCCAGGACAACGAGCTGATGCTGGTGCGCAGCAGCGAAGCCGGGCAGACCACCAGTGACGTCGCCGAGTCGATCCACCAGCTGCTGTTGCTGGTGGAGGAGCAGCTGGGCGAAATTCAACAGGCTTCGATGACCGCCGAAGAAATGAAAGCCGCTATGGACGAAGTGATGTGCCGCGCGCGGGAGCGCTTCGATACGGTGCGCAAGGGCACCGAATCCATCCGTGATGTGGTGCAGCGCTCGGCGCAGAGCGTGCAGCTGCTCGACAGCCGCATGGGCGAGATCGACGAGATCGTCGGGCTGATCAGCGACGTCACCACCCAGACCAACCTGCTGGCGCTGAATGCCGCGATCGAGGCGGCCCGCGCCGGTGATCACGGCCGCGGTTTTGCGGTGGTGGCAGGGGAGGTACGTTCGCTCGCGCTGCGCACGGCCAAGGCGGCGGAGGATATCCGCGGCAAGGTGGAAAGCCTGCAGTCCGAGACGCGCCAGGCGGTGTCGTTCATGCAGGGCGGTGTGCAGGACGTCGACAGCAGCCTGCGGTTGACCGAGGAGGCCTCGTCGGAGAACGTCCACCTGCACGAAGCCGTGGAGCGCATGTTCGAGATCATCAAGGGGTTGAATGAGCGCAGCCTGCACTATGGGCAAACCATCCGCGGCGTCGATCAGGCCTCCAACGAGATGGGGCAGACCCTCGGCGTGCTGCAGGACAGCGCCGAGCGCGTCCGCCATACCGCCGGCAAGCTGCACCAGCTGGTCGGCCGCTTCCGTGTCAGTGCCGCCAACAGCGAAGCGGCCTGATCTCCGGTCGCACCTCCCGGCGGTTTCGCTGGGAGGTGCCTGTGCGGGGAGTCCCGGGCCGTGGCGTCATCCGCTGCGGCTTAAAATATCCGCACAGCGTCACGTTAATCCGGTATAGTACGCGCCGGCTGAAACCCAGCCTGCGTTCAGGTACTGCAACACACGAAGCGCCGCTTCGGCTGCTGTCCGCTTCGAGCGGACTATCTTGACGATTCATCATCCATACGTTTTCGCAACCCCGCCGACCAGGCTGCCAGGGTGACCTTCGGGTTTTGCACGGCATGCGCAGCTTCGGAACAATGGGTCTTGCGGAGCATCAGAGACAAGACCCATGACCCAGGAAATCGGCGGCTTTGCCGCACTCGGTATTCACTCCGCTGTTCTGGCTGCCATCAGCGCAGTCGGCTACGAAGAACCATCCCCCATCCAGGCCCAGGCGATCCCGGTGATCCTTGGTGGCCACGACATGATCGGCCAGGCCCAGACCGGTACCGGCAAGACCGCCGCATTTGCGCTGCCGATCCTGTCCAAGATCGATCCGGCCAAGCGCGAGCCGCAGGCGCTGATCCTCGCGCCGACCCGCGAACTCGCGCTGCAGGTCGCCACCGCGTTCGAAACCTATTCCAAGCAGATGCCGGGCGTCAGCGTCGTCGCCATCTACGGTGGTGCCCCGATGGGCCCGCAGCTCAAGGCCATCCGCCAGGGCGCGCAGGTTATCGTCGCCACTCCGGGCCGCCTGGTCGACCACCTGAGCCGTAACAGCGAGCTGCTGTCGACCATCCGCTTCCTGGTCCTCGACGAAGCCGACGAGATGCTCAAGCTCGGCTTCATGGACGATCTGGAAGTGATCTTCGAAGCCATGCCGGAAAGCCGCCAGAGCGTGCTGTTCTCCGCCACGCTGCCGCACTCCATCCGTGCCATCGCCGAGAAGCACCTGCGCGAGCCGCAGCACATCAAGATCGCTGCCAAGACCCAGACCGTCGCGCGCATCGAACAGGCGCACCTGATGGTCCACGCCGACCAGAAGATCCAGGCCGTGCTGCGCCTGCTGGAGGTCGAGGATTTCGACGCGCTGATCGCCTTCGTGCGCACCAAGCAGGCCACCCTTGACCTGGCCGCCGCGCTGGAAGCCAAGGGCTACAAGGCCGCTGCGCTGAACGGCGACATCGCGCAGAACCAGCGTGAACGCGTCATCGAATCGCTCAAGGATGGCCGTCTGGACATCGTCGTCGCCACCGACGTCGCCGCCCGCGGCATCGACGTGCCGCGCATCACCCACGTGTTCAACGTGGACATGCCGTACGATCCGGAGTCCTATGTGCACCGCATCGGCCGTACCGGCCGTGCCGGTCGCGAAGGTCGCGCGCTGCTGCTGGTCACTCCGCGTGAGCGTCGCATGCTGCAGGTCATCGAACGGGTGACCAACCAGAAGGTCGCCGAAGCCCGTCTGCCCAATGCCCAGCAAGTGCTGGATGCCCGTATCAAGAAGCTGACCAGCAGCCTCGCGCCGCTGGTTGCCGATGCCGAAGCCACTCATGGCGAGTTGCTCGACAAGCTGGTTGCCGACATCGGCTGCAGCCCGCGTGCCCTGGCCGCTGCGTTGCTGCGCAAGGCCACCAATGGTCAGGCGCTGACTCTTGCGGAAGTGGAGAAAGAGCAGCCGCTGGTCCCCACCAGTGGTCCGCGCGAGCGTTCCGATCGTCCGGAGCGCAGTGGCGATCGTGAGCGTCGCGCACCCGTGCCCCTGGCCGAAGGCCGCGCCCGCTGCCGTACGCCGCTGGGCGCACGCGACGGTATCGCTGCCCGCAACCTGCTCGGCGCCATCCTCAACGAGGGCGGCCTTGCTCGCGAAGCCATCGGCCGCATCCAGGTGCGTGACAGCTTCAGCCTGGTCGAACTGCCGGAAGATGGCCTCGATCGCCTGCTCGGCAAGCTCAAGGACACCCGCGTCGGCGGCAAGCAGCTCAAGCTGCGCCGTTATCGCGAAGATTGATTTGTCGTAGCTAAAAGTAGGCGGGCTCTAGAGCCCGCCTTTTTTATGGTGCGCCAGGCATGGCGCGTAGCGCCGTGACTGGCGCTGTCGGGTTCACTGTGGTGGTGAGCCTGGCGACTTGGAGGTGAAAGTCCTCTACACACCCGGCAAGGGGAAGTGT